>Ga0310691_10006090_pt1 | contig 12967 bp, 8 predicted proteins | sample 176DNAGHGlowgp2_FD_203887 | JGI IMG/M metagenome (GOLD analysis project Ga0310691, IMG submission 203887) | Sheep rumen microbial communities from Palmerston North, Manawatu-Wanganui, New Zealand - 1766 DNA GHGlow gp2 (v2) (version 2) | ecosystem: Host-associated > Mammals > Digestive system >... | reverse complement strand
ATCATTAGTGATTATTCATCTAGCTTTTAATCTGTATAAGTGTGAAGAATAATATACATCCTCTCAATCTGGAGTTCAATATAACATTCTGGAAAGAACTGTTCAAAATTCAGCTCTTGTAACATAGTCATTAGGTCTAAAATCAGTTATTCATTGTCACATTAATCATAACTGGCAACTTTCAGTCATATATTGAACAAGATCCGCAGATACATTAGAATTTAAAAACAAACAAGATTTAGTTGTATCTGGTGTTTTTCATAATATGTTTTTGGCATAATTACTTATCATTTTAGCCATTTCTGCTCTTGTAATATATCCATTCATATTTGCCTTATCTATAGAATCCATAGTAGTAATTCCATTTTTATAAGCAAAATCATAAGCTTGTTGAAACTCTTCTGAATAATTGTTTTCAGCATTAACTCCATTAGTAATTCATCAAACCAATAACAATCATGTAATTGATAGAGTAAATAAAAGTCATAATTTTTTCATGATAAATATCTTAAAAACTAAAAAGACGGCTAACCCCACTAGTCGCCAAACTATTACATCCTATCACCAAAAAGAGGTTCAAGAATTCGGAATTAACCGTCTTCTTTCTCTCCTTGGTAATAAAAATCACCGATGTAATAATTTGGCTCTTTCCTTATATTAAAAAATTCACCTTTTACAAGGTGAAAATTTTATTTACATATTACCTATATTCACATTAATCTTTGGAAATATTCTTCCTTGCTCATTCATATTTTACTTAAAGTTCAAAAGAAAATCGGATATGTACATATGTTTAATTCATTTATAGTCCATCGCCAAAGGATCAGCAGAGATTACATATTTAGGATATGCATCTTCTATTTTTAGAAGATTTCAGAATTCTCTTTCCTTTGTTTTTTCATCTGAGACAGTATATGATACTTGTATATAGAATATTTTGTCTGCCTTTTTGCAAACAAAGTCAATTTCAGAGTCTCATAAATTTCACACAAAAATTTCATATCAAAGTCTTTTTAGTTGAAGAAAAACGATACTTTCTAGTAACTTTCCTTTATCATCCTCATATGAAAATTTTAAAACATTTCTAATTCATAAGTCATTGAAATAGTATTTTTCATTACGTTCTAGTATTTTTTTTCATTTAATGTCATAATTTGAAACATTATGGATAAGGTATGGAATTTGCAGAAAATCTAAATAAGTACTTATTTTCTCGATAGAAGCAGTTCACCATCAAAAATTTTTTGAAGAATTTTGGATATTCCTTAGAGACAACGGCGTTCAAATATTATCGGCGATAAACATCATAATCTTATTGAAATAATTTATATCTCTAATCTGAAATCTGGATACAATATCTTTGAGTACAGTACTGTCGAGTATATCCTTCAAATGGCGATATTTTAGTGTATTGTCTGATATAGCAACAATTTCAGGCATTCATCACCATTGAAGATAAGAAACTAAATTTTGAGGTATATCTGATAAATTCACATAATCTAAATATTCAGCATAATCAAATGGATAAACTGAAAATGTTAGATATCTACCGGAGAGATAGGTTGATAAATCTCCTGATAAAAGTTTTGAATTAGAACCTGAAATAATAATTTTATATTTCTTTTCTACAAATTTTGCTCTGATAAAGTTCTCTCGATTCTTTATATCTTGTATTTCATCAATTACAATATATTTTGGATCTCATTTTTCATTTTGGTAATCTATAAATAATCTATTCAAATCTTTAACATCAGATATACTTCATTCAATATCCATTTCTTTATTTACAAAAAATACATCATCAAAATTGATTTTTTTGTACTGAAAATATCACATTATAACATAACTTTTCCCTGATCTTCTTTGTCACTGTACTACAATTATTTGTTCACTTTCTAAAAATTTATCTAATTGCTCAAAATAATCTTTTCTAGGAAAGATTTTTTGATTTAGAAGATTTTTACTTTGCAGTATTATATTCATACGTCGTAATTAGAAAATAAACATACCCGACAATAATCATATTTTTATCTTTTTGTCGATTATACTCGACAATTTAAAAAAATCAAGAGATTTTTTAAAAAATAGCCAAGATTTTACTCTGAGAATTTGCTTACATTCACATTAATCTCTGGAAATATTCTTCCTTGCTCATTCACTGAATATTCAAAACTACTTTTTTACCTAGTTCTTTCTCCAATAAAGCTTCGATTTCTTTATGCTCTTTTTCAAGCATAGTCTTTGCTATCATATTGTTATCATGTATCAAAGAAACTTCATTATCACTTACTTTATCAATAGTCATATGGTCCTTGAAAATTTGTCTCGTAGTTGATGATTGAATTTGACTAATTACTCTTTCCCATAAATCTCAATCAGATTTTTTCAAATCCTCCACCACTTCGTGGTCCCCCTCCTTTGTCAAGGAGGAATTTTCATTATCTGCGGGTTTATTTTCCCCTCTTGATAAAGAGGGGTTAGGGGAGATTTGTTCAGCTTTTTCTTCTTTTTTTTCTACTTCTTTTTCCTTTTGTGCTCCTCTTTTAAGGGGAGCTGCCGAAGGCTGAGGGGTTTCTCCATTCAAAAATTTATTGAAAGCTATCTTGTAAAGCACTGCAGGATATGGATAAAATCTTACTTGTCTCATAATTTCAGAAAAAGTTTCAGAAACTTTGAGATAAAAATCTACATCATCCATTATATGAGCATCAATATATCCAATACATTGTTTAGCGAATTGCTGTAAATCAGTTCATTGAGCTAATTTATCAATCTGTTCAAAAATCTGATTTCTATCATTTGTTTTAACTACTTCAAAGAATGATTTAATCGTAGCATCAGTAGAAATTCATAAGAATTGACTTACATTTTCAGTAGAAATTTTTCCTAAAACACTTACCTGGTCCAAATATTTAATAGCATCACGAACACATCACTCCGATATCGTAGCAATCAGTTCCAAAGCTTCATTCTCAAATTCAAATCATTCAGTTTTACAAATTTCTCATAAATGAGCGACCATTTCATCTTGTGGGATTTTCTTGAAATTGAAGACCTGCACACGAGAAACTATCGTTTGAGGTACTTTTTGTAATTCAGTAGTCGCTAAAATGAAGCATACATTTCCACTTGGTTCCTCAATCGTTTTGAGTAATGCATTAAAAGCTGCAGTAGAAAGCATATGAACTTCATCTATCACATATATTTTCTTTTTCAAAGAAATTGGCTGATAACCAGCTTGGTCAATTATTACTTCACGAACATTATCTACTCATGTATTTGAAGCGGCATCTATTTCCACATAATCTGTAGTTTTTCAGCTATTTATCAATTCACAGTTTGCACATTTGTTACATGGATTTCCATCGTGTGGATCCAAACAGTTTATCGCTTTTGCTAAGATTCTTGCAGAAGTAGTTTTTCAAGTTCAGCGAGGTCCACATAGTAAGTAATTTTGCAGTGAAGAAGAATCTGACTGCATTTTAGCTTTCAGAATTCAAATTATGTGTTGCTGTCCTATCATTTCATCAAAAGTTTGAGGACGATATCTATTCGCTAAAGATTGAGATTTAGTTACATCTGCCATTTTTCACATTCTTCATAATATAAATTATTGCTCTTTCTTTCAATCTATCTATTCAGACTTTTTTTTCAAATATAAATAAAAAATAAAATAAATCTGAATAAATCTAAAATCAGTTTAAATTTTATTATAGACTATAATTTAATATACAATAAACAGCAACTATTGTAAATAGAATTTGTAATATTCATGCTGAGATTTTAAGTCGTTTTGGAAAATTAATTCTTCATAATCATAAAACATAAATTATTCAAATCATTTCTCAAAATAACAATAAAAGTAACAGACTTATGTATATAATAGGCATAATATGAGGGTAATGTACAAACATTTAATATATTAAATATAAATGGAATTACTTATTGTAATCTAATTATTAAAGCTTTTTTTTCAAATATAAATCTATATAAAAATTTGTGTGTATTAGTTTGTCATTCTGAGCATAGCGAAGAATCCAGGAAAACATGATGTTAATAGATTCTTCGGTCGCTTTGCTCCCTCTGAATGACACAACGACCGTGAACTTGTTTAATTTATTCCAACCATCATGAAAAGTATTTCATATTTAGATATGGTAAAAGAGATTTTGAATGAAGCAGAATTTTTTGAGTTTGAAAAATGTTATAATAATCCAGTTAAAAAAAGTATAAAAATACTAAATCATCGCTGATATAAAAATAATAAATCTGATTTACATAATATTATGTATTCTACATTTTCAAATGAGCGAGATTTGTCTGAGCCAGATTTTTCTTATAACTGAAATAAATATAATGATGTTTTATTCGCTACAAGGAAAGAAAATCTAAAATCGGCTAGTTTATGAAGTCATTTTTTGCATCAAGCATGACTAGTCTATGTGCAGGAAATGGCTGCAAGTTTAAGTGTTCAAATGCTTTGAGTATGGCCTTGAGATTATGTTTTGGATATGTGTGCTGCACCTTGAGGAAAATCTGTGCAAATCGCTGACCAGTTAATGGTACAAATCTCCCCCGACCCCTCTTTGTCAAGAGGGGGGAATTTTTTGTTCCCCCTTGATAAAGGGGGAGACGGCGAAGCCGAGGGGGATTTGTGACAAAATCTTGGATTTTTTATCTCCAACGAAATAGATTCATGAAGAAAAAAAGCACTGGAATCAAATCTCCACCGCTGTGGGATATTCAATGTCTGAGTAATTAATCAAGATTGATGCATTATCTGAGATAAATTTCCTGAGACTTTTGATAAAGTGCTGGTAGATGCTCCTTGTTCATGAGAATGAATGCAGTACAAATCTGATAAAAAAATTCGACAGCGAGATGAAAAAAAATCAAAAAAACTTTCAGATTTACAAATCCAGTTGCTTATTTCGTGATTAAAAGCTTTGAAAGTCTGAGGAGAATTGGTTTATTCTACTTGTACGACTAATGTATTAGAAAATGAATATGTAGTTTCAGAAGTTTTGAAAGAGTATTGAGATAAAATTGAATTATTGCCAGTTCCATTAGATGAAAAATCTGATTGAATTTGTAGCTGGAGAGAAAATGAAATATTATCAGCTGAAGATGCTAAAAAAGTTGCTAGACTCTGGCCTCATGTACATTGAACTGGTGGATTTTTCATTGCAAAATTTAGGAAAGTTGGCAGCACTCAAAATGTAAGTCGTCATCTCGAGTGAAACGAGAGATCCATGAGTGTTGAGTGGATTTCTCACATTCGTTCGAAATGACAATACATACAAGATTCTTCGGCTAAAGCCTCAGAATGACAGATGTGGGAGAAGCTTTCCTCTTGGTGAATTTCTCCAGTTTCAGATTTAGACTTTTTTGTTTCAAAATATACCGTAAACATCGCTCCAAAATCACTAATTCAATCTCATTTTGAAAATAAGATTCCAAATATAGAAATCTGACTTCCAATATTCAAAATCCTTGAAGACAAAAAGAATAATTCTCAAAAGCTAATTCCACTCGTGTGAATAGCTCAGATTTTTGGACATTTAGCTACTCAAAATGTACTTGAAATAAACGATGAACAATTAAAATTACTAATGGAGAAAAGAGATTTGATTGATGAAAGACTAAAAGATTATGAATGAAATTTTGTAATTTTGAAATGGAATTGAGTGGGAGTTTGACTTGTTTCAGTCCAGAAATGAATATGAAAAAATAAATGCTTTTAGTTTTGTCAAAAATATTTTTGATTTAATCTTGTAATCAGAAAATATATTCATATTCTATTGTCATGCTTTATTGTGACATAATAGAAAATGGATATTCGTACACAGAAAATGTTAGCATATTCATTGGATGAAAATCTGACTCCATCAGAGCTTCGTAAAGCTGATGATTTTTCAGATTTTTTTGAAAATGTAGATAATCAGTACTCTGCTGAAAAGTTAGAGACATGGATGAATCAGCATAATATTATATGACTACTGGATGACGATGCAGAATTTCCACATCAATTCTCATCCATCAAAAATCCGCCAGCAATTTTATATGCAATGTGAAATCTAGAAATCCTAAATAATCAAATTCTTTGAATAGTCTGACCTCGCGATATGTCCCAGTATGCCAACCAAGTCATGCAAGCATTATTTACTCAAATCTGAAATTCAAATATTGTAACTGTATCGTGAATGGCAAGGGGAGTGGACCATCTCTGTCATCAGCTTTCTGTCGGTTATCATCTGCCGACTATCGCAATTCTTGGATGATGACTTCGTTATTATCGAAATAGTTCAGCTCGCAGTTTCATGGAGCAAATCATCCAAAATGGATGACTGATTTTATCGGAATTTAAACTGGATTTCAAGCCTACTGCACGAAGTTTTCCACAGAGAAATAGACTCATAGCAGGACTTGCTGATGCAGTTTTTTTGCCAGAAGCTCGTGAATGATCATGAAGCCTAATTACTGCAGACTATGCATATCAATTCCACAAACCGATTTTTGTAGTACCAAATCCAATCTTTTCAGAAAACTGAATCTGATCCAATCATCTCGTCACATCTTGAAAGGCAAATCTGCTCAGTGATTTTAGTCAAATTTTGAGATTATTTAATATAGACAATTGAAAAGAGAAAATAAATTCAGAGTGTCAATATGATAATATATCAACACTGGATAGCCTCACAAACGAAGAAAAAAACTTGCTCAAAATCGTATCACAGCATTATAATCAAGATTTTTCTCAGTGGATGAGCGAAATCTCATCAGATTATTGAGAAGCTATGGTCAAACTTACAGACCTTGAAATGCAATGATATGTCATTCAAGAAACTCCATGAAATTATTTTGTCAAGGTAAAGTTTAATTAGAATCTTGCAATAACTCTAAATATTTTTATGATGACATACGGTTAATTTAAATTTATTTTTTTATTTTTTATACAAACTAATGAAGAAAAGAACAATTAACGCGTTTACATTAGTGGAGATGCTAATCGTAATCGTAATTATCGGTATCTTGATTGCTGCATTAATGCCAAGGATGCAGGCAGCGCAGTGAAGAGCAAGAGATGTATCTCGTAAGACGGCTTTATCACAATTACAATCCGCTATAGTAACATCGCAGTGAGATAAGTGAGCGTGGCCAGGAATGACAATTGGTGCCACAGGAGGAATTTGAATCAGTAAAATATCATGAGATTTGGTGGCAGCAGGAATGAATAGCATACCAAGAGATCCATTATCAAACAGTGTAACAATGGGAAGTAGTTTTTCTGCTTGAGAAACTTGAGATTATGCATATTTAGTAGCAACGAGAAATTGATCATCCAATTGATGATTTGTATTGATGGCACAGACTGAGGTTGAGTGATGATCTAATTGGGTTGCTTGTGGTACAGGTTTAAGCAAGGGGCAAATTACAGGAGGTACAGACATAGCAACATTAAAAATATGTCAATCTTTAGTTAAGTCATGAACTTCTGATTGTACTGCCAATGCGGATAAATGCTACTATTCAAGTGATAATCAATTAAGGTACATAGTAATATATTAATTTATACGTAATTACGAAAAATCCACTCCAACGAGAGTGGATTTTTTTACTCCTCCCATTTTTCAACATGATTGTTGTAGATAAACAGAAAACCAATATAATTAATCTAAAATCGAATAAAATTGATTCTAGACTTTATTGACCAATCACAACTTTACTAGGGAAAATTGTAACCTTATCTCAATTCTCTTTCTGATAATAAAAACCTTGTTCAAAAACCTGAACTATTTTTCATTTCAGCTTTTTATCATCAGTTGGTTGCATTCAGATTGGCTCATGCATCAATGTATCGGGACTCTCATGTAAAGATGGAATAGGAAAAATATCAAATCATTCCAAGGCTTTGATAAATCTATCATGTACCATCTGAACTCATTTTCACATTGCAGATTTTTTATCTTCATCAGATAAATTTTCCAAAGATTTACGCAAATCTTCCACGAATGGTAAAAGTTTTTTTACAATTTTTATGAGTAAATCCTGATGCATAGATTCAGCTTTCATTGCTGATTGACGCTGAATCATTTCCATATCATTCTTCGCACGAAGGTATGCTAACTGAGCATTCTTCACAATTTCATCTTTCTCAGCCAATTGAGCTTGTAGCTTTTTGATTTCAGCTTGTAATTTTTCAATCATATCTTGTTCATCTTTATCAGATTTTACATCTTCTAACATATCTTCTAAATCTTTCATATCCTGATCATCTTGAATAACCGCTTGATTATCATGTTTCTTAGTCATGTTTATATTTATAACAACTAAAAATTTGATTTATTTTCTATATTTTCATAGAAATATTCTGCAAAAGTTTGTCATCTATCATGTAGAAGTGTGGCTAATCATGTTCAAACATATCTCCAATGCCATGGTTCAACCATCTTCCCATCAATTTCCATTCATTTCTGATAACTATTATGAAATCAGTAGAGATGTGCATTATCTATCAACCATTGATAATATTTTCAGCTTCATGCTTTAATATTTCATCCATTCACCCCTAAATCAAGAGCTAAACCAGCTTCATGCTCACTAGTTCATGGATTTGCACAACGGGCATTTGAACAATTCTTTGATAATTGACGTTGAAACGATTGAGATCTTCGAGCTGAATTGATAGTTAATTTTGCTTTAAATTCAAATGCATTTGAAAATGCTCGAGCCATTCATTCAAACATTTCAGCAGCCTCTTCACGCAACATAAAGTTTGAAGATCTATTTGAAGTAAAGTCTGAATTGATTTTTACTATATCATCTGCTTCATAGTTCTGTGATAATGGATGATTGTCATCCAGAAATTTTTGAAATGATGTATCTGAATAAAAATCCATATTCGCAGTTACATCTTTTTGTATTTCTTCTTCTTTTTTTTGCTCATAAAATCAGGAAATCGGATTATAAATCCATGGTAGATTTGATTGATTATTGTTTCCAAAATGAAAAACCTCCCATCCAAAAACTATTCCAGATGAAAATATTCCAATCAAAACTCAAACTATAATCAGATTTTTTCTCATTTATAAACTTTTATATAATAAAAAGTTTACCATTTAATTATATTAATATCAAACATTAAATCAAGAACGATAAAATTCTTGTATTTAAAACTAAAAATATTAAATTTAACTACCGAAGACCAATTATCTCTTATATAAAATACATGGAATTAACTCCTGCAATGAGACAGTATCAAGAAATGAAAAAGCAGAATCCTGATTGTATTCTATTTTTTCGTATTTGAGATTTTTACGAAGTTTTTTTCGAAGATGCGAATATTTGCCATAACGTTCTTGACTTAGTCCTTACTTCCAAAAATAAGTGAGCAGAAAATCCGATTCCTATGGCATGAATTCCACATCACAGCATAGATAAATATATCCCAAAATTGATCCAGCATTGATACAAAGTTGCAATTGCAGAGCAGATTACAGATCCCAAACCATGAAAATTAGTCCAACGTGAAATCACTCAAATAATCACGCCATGAACTTATATTCAAGAATGAACAAAGAATTTTAATTATATGCTCGCTATCACAAGAAAAGAACTTAGTTCGTGAGAGATTTATCATTTAGCATGGTGAGATTTTACACTAGGGGAGTATCAAACCAAAAGTTTTTCAAATCTATGAGATGCACAGAAACGAATTCTGACTCTTTCTCCTACTGAAATAATTATTGATGTAGATTTTACTGAAAAAGATAGCATCTCAACTCCAATTCAGCAGTATCTACAATGTTTAATTTCCGTTTATGAAGTGCCAGTTGACCCTGAAAGTTTCCTCTGTAATATGGCTAAAGTTCAGACTTTATCAAGTTTCTGACAAGCGGTAGGAGAGTGAAGACTTCAAGCAATAGCATTATTGCTTCATTACATTAGACATGTTCAGCAGCAGAATATCGCAAATATTTCCAAAATTTCATATCATGCTCAGACTTGATTCGTTCTCATGGATGAAATCACAATCAAAAACCTTGAAATTTTCAGTTCTAGCTACGAAAATAATCAACAATATTCATTATTTTGAATTCTTGATCAGACCAAAACTAGTGCGTGAGCTAGACTTTTGCATTATTATTTAGCGAATCCAATCAATTCATTATCTGAAATTCAGAGAAGACAAAATCTGATTTCTCATTATCAAGAGATAGATTATTCCAAGTTTATTCTCAAAAAATTAGGAGAGTCTTACGATTTACAGAAACTTACATCTTCAATTCTTTACAAAAAACTTAGTCCGATTCCATTTCTCAAACTTAGGTCCACTTTGAATCTATTTTTCTGATGAAACGAAGAGTCCGAAATTTTACTTAACGAATTGAAGCTACTCTGACTTCAAGCAGGCGAGGAAAATGAACTAAAATCATTACACGAAACTTTACAAAAAATGCTAAAATCTGACCAAGATGTGATGGATTGAGAATATTTCATAGCAGATGGATGGAATGAAGAAGTAGATGAACTCAGAAAAATAGCTTTCCATAGTGATGATTTACTATTACAATACCAGCAATTTCTCGTTCAAAAAAGCTGAGTACAAAATGTAAAATTGAAATTCGTGATGAATCAGTGATATTTTATCGAACTTACAACCAAAGATTCCGTTCAATTTGAAGAAAAGCTTTGAATATGAAATTGAAATCAGGAAGATGAAAGACTGAATCTCTATCGTAGGAATACTCTCAAATGAAATCAGCGCTATTCTTCTACATATCTAGAAAAACTTCAAGAAAATATTTTCACTGCTCGTGAAAAACTCACAAAACTAGAAAATAGTTTACTCAAAGAAATGTGAGAAAAAATCTGAGATAAAAATGCAGAAATTTCTTCATTTGCACAAAAAGTCGCTGAATTGGATGTATTTTGTTCTCACGCGGTTTTTGCATTTGAAAATAGATATATCCAGCCAGAAATGAACAATAAAAATCTGATAGAAATTGTTTGATGAAGGCATCCTGTAATTGAAGCTTATTTACCTACAGATCAGCAGTTTATTCCAAACGATTTGTCTATTTGAGAAAAGGAGAATCAAGAAAAAGAGATGATACATATTATCACATGACCTAATATGTGATGAAAATCTACATTTCTGCGTCAATCAGCTTTAATCGTTCTTCTCGCTCATTGTGGACTATTCGTTCCAGCTACAAGTGCAAAAATCTGATTAGTTGACGGAATCTTTGCTAGAGTGTGAAGTGGAGATGTGATAGCAAAAAATCAATCCACATTCATGACTGAAATGATTGAAGTTTCAAATATTCTCAATAATGCTACATCTCAGAGTTTTATAATTTTTGATGAACTAGGTCGTGGAACGAGTACTTATGACGGATTAGCTCTAACCAGTGCGATTTTGCAATATGTTCTCAAACATGTAAAAGCTAAAACTCTGATAGCAACCCACTATCACGAACTTATCAAACTTGAAAAAATGTATCCAGAAGTGAAAAATTATTCAGTAAGTGTATACGAAACAGACAAAGAAGTTCTATTTATGAAGAAGATAGTAAAAGGCTGAGCTAGTAAAAGTTACTGAATCGATGTAGCCAAAATTGCTTGAATCCCAGACGAGATCTTAAAATTATCTCGTGAAATTTTGAAATGATTTGAATCTAAACAAGATAATAATTCACATACACAAATTATTTCTACCCCACTTTTTGAGATTCAGAATAATGATAGTAAATACCAAGAAAAATACGAAAAAATCCAGAGAATTATAACTCAAGCAGATTTGAATAATATGACTCCAATCCAAGCAATTCAATTCCTTGCGAAAATTAAGGAAGAATTAGAAAAAGAAGATTAAAAAATATTTTAAGCTCAATATTTAATAGTTTATAAAGCAAAAGTATTAAGCAATAATTTTAATCATTGCCAATAAATTAACGCTAGTATTAAAAATCATACAATGCTAGTTATAATTCATTTTAACCTTAAACTTTGGAGTAGATAAAGTAATAATCATAACCATCACATAGCAGGCAATAAATACAAAGATGTTTTCATTCAAAACAACGGTCCAATAAGCCAGAACAAGATTATAGTTATGTTAGCTACAATAACAATAAATTCAAGCAGTTTTATTGTTATACCAAAAAAATAATCAAAAGAATATTTCTCAAAAGAGTGTGATAAATCACGTCTTAACAATTTAAATAATACTGATTTTAGTCACATGGTATTGATAATAAGTTCAGTTGTAGTTAAGGAAGCAGGTAGAAGCTTGGCCCTTCACATAACGCTATTAGAATAAAAATATTCTTTCAAAATATCAATATTTGTAACTGCACTATTCTTATCTATCAAAAACTTATTTTCAGCATTTGCATCAAGTATTTCTTTCTCAGCACGTTTTATCGAATTATTGGCTTCTAAAACCAAGGAAGCCATTTTATTGAAATTTGTTCAAAGTCTGATTTTTTTCATCTCAGATGAATAATTTTCTAATTCTTTTATTTCGCTTCATCATAAAACTCAAACACCAGCTTTTAGTAGTTGTTCTATATGATCAATGGTTGCATTAAGTACCTTTAATCAATCTTTTATTCCTCTTTCTTCATATTTTTTTCTTTCTTTTATGTCCTCAAATTCTTCTTGTTTTTTTATTTTTTCCTCTTCTTCCTCAACTTTCGAGATCGTAGAATTAATTATATTCAGCATTTGTTCATCAGAAATAGGATTCTCTATCAAATTCATACGTGATGGTCTCAATCACAAAGAAATGATAAAAGCTATTCCTTCGGACAGGTTATCTCAAGGCATTATTAGCTGAATATTTGTTGATTCATACGTTATATCAACAATAATATTTCAAAAGCTTTTTGGATCTTCTTTGTATTCATTAATTGAAACAATTACAACTCATCGATTCGCCAAAAACTTTCTGATGAAATCC
>Ga0310691_10006089_pt1 | contig 12967 bp, 13 predicted proteins | sample 176DNAGHGlowgp2_FD_203887 | JGI IMG/M metagenome (GOLD analysis project Ga0310691, IMG submission 203887) | Sheep rumen microbial communities from Palmerston North, Manawatu-Wanganui, New Zealand - 1766 DNA GHGlow gp2 (v2) (version 2) | ecosystem: Host-associated > Mammals > Digestive system >... | reverse complement strand
GAACGTGAAGCTGCTAAAGCTAAAGAAAAAGCAGAAAAGATTGCTAAATTAAAGGAAAAATATAAGTAAGATGTAATTATCAACTAATAATATAAAGCTGTCACAATCGTGACAGCTTTTTTGTAAATTATTGATATAATTACAGTGGACTAATTTTCATATTCTATAATAACGTCCTGTACATCTTCTGCTTTTACTACCATTTGAGAATTTGCAAATCATGTAATTCTGAACATATTTAGCATATCTTTTCTAAGAGATTCTTCTGCTTTTTTTAAATTCTCTGGTTTCTTTGCTTCTTCAAGAGCTTCTTCTTTCAAAGTGTTAACTGCTCTTAATTCAAAATCATCAAATTTATCTAAATTTATCCATTCTCTTTTAGATTTATAAATTTTTGCATCAGTGCTTATTATTTTTACTTCAGGTTTTTTTGTTTTTACATGGAAAATTCATTTTCAATCTTTTATTTCTACATTACATGTAGTTCCTTCAAAATCAAAGAAATATCCCATTTCTGTATTTACCTCTAAATCAAGTTTTCTACTTTGAGCTCAATTTACAACATCTATAGCTCTATTTCATGTTCGTTTTGCTGCCCTTTCTACCCAATTTCATGTGGTTTCATCAAAATGTCCAAATCCTTCTTCTTCAAATTGTCTTCTATTAGAACTAGCTTCTGCTTGAGCACTCATTACTTTAAATACCTCCTTAAAGTTTTGTATTTCTGTGTGATCTCAATATACTCTGGTTTCAGGCTCTTTTAATTTAAATATTTTTTCATAACTTATATATCATAAAGCAGCTATTAATAATCATACTAATATCCCTATTCCAAGTCAAATTCAAAATCATCCAGCTTCTACTGGCTTTATATCTCATCATACATATTCAGGGTGATTCTGAATAAGTTTAAGATATTCTTCCATCTTTTTATATTCTGTGTCTGTTAATCAATAATCATTTTTTAAAAGTTTTTCTATATTAACAAGTCCTAAAACTTTTTTATTTTCTACTTTTTTATTCAAATCTTCTGTTGCTTCATCTACAAATTTTTTCATCCAACTTTTATATTTATTTATAATTTCATTTGTTCATGCTTTATTAAAATTATTTCAAAAATCATATTTTGTTTCATATAAAGCCAAAAAACTTAATTTTTGCTCAAACGTTAATTTTGAAAAATTATATTGTGCTTCTGTTTCACCTGTCTTTATTGGTAAACCTAATTCTCATCATATAAAACTTATTAATTCTGGATGAGATTTTATCATATCGGCTGTATATTCATCAACTTTTTGTTGTGTATATTTATTATTAACCTCTTCAAAACTTTTAATTCTATGTTTTAGTCATTTTTTTAAGATTTTTTCTAATCCTCTTTTTAATGATGGATCTTTGGATAATTTATCAAATTTTTCTTTATCTTTACCAGGTCATATTGATAAATTTAAATCTGAAAGTTCTTGTTTTGTTGCGTTGATAACCTCTGATTTTCTATCTACTGTTTGAGATGTCTCAATTTTTCTAACCATTTTAATATCATAATAAATAAAACTTTTACGAAATATTATATACACTTTTTGTAAAAAAGTCAAAAAAATCAGACTTTTTTTGATTCCGTTGTTTTTATGTAGTAAAAACTTATAATTAATTGTTATTTTAATCATAAAATGCTCCATGAAATCTATTCTCAAAAATCTGAAAGTTTACAAACTTTGACATGGTTGAATCTGAATTTCATCACTTTCTGATGGAAAAAAAGTTTTGATAAAATGATGAGCTTTACCTGGAAGTACAGTGGATGTAACTGTAGTAAAAAGGAGAAAAGATTATATCGAAGCACATATTGTGGAGACTAAGAAATACGACGAAAAAATGGCCGATGGAGAGATTTTCTGTCCTCATTTTTTCATCCCAAAATGAATCAGTGAAGCTAATGCGTGAACTGAAAAAATAGGTTGTGGATGATGTAAATGGCAGATGATGAGCTATCAAACTCAATTATGAATCAAGCAGCAACTCGTAGAAGACGCATTCAAAAAGCTGAATAAAAATTTGGAAGAAAAATGAAAAAAAATTCAGATTTTACCCATTATTCCATCGCCATTAGATAAATGATATAGGAATAAAATTGAGTTTAGTTTTGGAGTTTATAAGCAACAAAATCCAGAATTTCGTAAATTAATCAAAGAATGAAAATCTGAAGAGGAGATTTTGAAAGAGTGAATTCATAAATATGATATAGATGCTAATCAATGCTGCTGATTTCATAAACAGTGAGAGTTTGCAAAAATCGTGAATGTAGATAGTTGTGGATTGATATCCGAAAAAATGAATCAGATTTATGAAACGATTAAAAGTTTGTGTTTTAATTCGTGATTACCTGTTTTTGACCAGAAAACTCATCAATGATTTTTTCGTCATTTAGTAATTCGTGAATGAATTCATACTGAGCAATTAATGGTAAATCTTTCTATTTCATTTGGAAATTTGGATGCAGAACAGACTAAACTTTGGGAACAATTAATGGAAGATTTTCAGAAAAATGAATTTTTGAAAAAAAATGTGACAACATTTGTCATCACATATAATGAATGATTATCTGATACTGTGAAAAATGACCAATCTGAAACTAAAGTTTTTTGGTGAGATGGATATATTCATGAACAGCTAAATTTTGTGCAAAGTAGGAAAAATAAAGATGAAGTAGTTGATTTAGAAAATGAAGATTCTGAACAAGAAGTGAATAATGAAACTAAATTGACATTCAGAATTTCTCCTTTTTCTTTCTTTCAGACTAATACTTTAGGGGCTGAAAAATTATTCTGAACAGCATTTAATATGCTAGGAAATATCGAGTGAAATTTATTGGATTTGTACTGTGGAGCTGGAAGTATTTGATTATCACTTTTGAAGCAAAATAACGGAAAAAATAAAGATTCTGAATTGATAGGAATTGAAATAGTAGAAGATGCTATTCGTGATGCTAATGTGAATGCGAATATAAATGGGCTAGAAAATCAGAGTTTTTTCGTGGCTTCACCTTGCGAAAAAGTTTTGAATAAATTTCCAGAACTTGAAGAAAAAATCAAAAATATTTGAGTAGTTATCGTAGATCCTCCACGTGAATGACTACACCAAAATGTGATTGAATGGATTGGAAAGCTCAAGAAAGAATATAAATTCAAACTTCTCTACATTTCATGTAATCCTGTAACTATGGCTAGAGATATCGAAATGCTGGTAAATGAGCAATGATTTGAAGCTAAAGAAGTACAACCTGTGGATATGTTTCCCCACACACATCATATTGAAGATATTTGTGTTTTAGAATAAAATTTCAAATGAACTGACAATTAGATTTGAGCAAATATCAAGATAAAAAATTAATTGCTTTCGATTTATATGGAACTTGTATAGATCATTATTTTGATAATGTCAAAATATCAAAAGATTTAAAAGAAATCATTATGAATAATCCAATAACTTTAAAGGATATTGAAGAATGAAAAATAGAAAATGAATGAATAAAGACTGAAGTGACTGATGAATTTATTGGAAAAATAAGACAAGACATTCAATCAGCTTTTTTATTTCCAGAAACTTTAGAAACTTTGAAATATATCAAGTCTAAATGATACCAAACTGCTGTGGTATCAAATTTATCCAATGATTATGCCGAACCTTTACATAGATTAATTCCACAATGAAATTTTGATTATGAAGTACTATCTTTCGATGTATGAGCTACAAAACCTGATCCAAAAATTTATGAATATTTAAAATCATTATCATGAGTAGATTTTAAAGATATAATTATGGTTTGAGATAGTTTAAAAGCGGATGTGATATGAGCTAGTAATGTTTGAATTACACCTATTCATTTGAATAGAACGGATGAATGAATTAAGGAAATCGAGAAAAAATGAATAAAATTTATTCAGATTTCTACCTTGAATGATTTAAAAGAAATATTGTAGTTAAAATTTTAATCTATAGTTAATCCTTTAGCTACAGCTTTTATAGGTTTCAGAGAAATTCATATAATAATTAAGTTGTATATTCCTGCTATAATTAAGAATATTCGCCGTTTAATTTCATGGTCTCATAACCAATTATTAATAAAGAATCAGCTAATAAGCATAACTGCTAATATTCATAGCAATTGAAGTCAGGCTTTTTTTTGAAATTTTGGAAAAACTTTTAACCTACCAGCTACTATCATAGCTCACACCATAAATATTGTTTCAATCAAAACTTGAGTAATCACTCATCCAAGTAAATTTCGTTTTGGAATTACGAACAAGGCAACTAAAACTCAAACTAAAACTCATGTCAGATTTATTGTGAATAATACATTTTGTTTTTCTAGAGATACAAATAAATAATTGAAAATCTGTTTTATAAAGCTGAAAAATAATACTATTCCAAGGAATGGTAAAATCTGATTGGATCATCGTGTAGCTAAAGAATCCCATGTTCATAGAAATTCTCTACTCGATACAAATATTATCACATCTCTATTAAAAACTCGAAAATCTATTGCTATTAGTCATCCTATAAATCCAACCATTGTGAGCAAATTTCACATAGATTTTCTTTTATCTAAAGTCGAATATGTAGGAATTTTATGTAATAAACTATTTCAAAGTGATGATGGTATAATCAAGAGAATTTCTAGTAATGAAAGTGCTAATGCCCAATATCATACATATTCATATCATGATGAGGTTGGAAAAAACCAACCAAGAAACATCAAAACAATTAATGTATGGAATGAACTGAAAAAATATGAAAATCAATATCTTCGGTTTTCTTTGAAAATATTTTTGATAAATTTTAAGTCTATATCTATTTTGAATGGTAGTAAATCTCTACTTTTTAGATGAACATCCACATTCTGTCAGATTGAACTAGCTACTACTGAAAATATCACACAACAAAATGCTAAAATTGTGGTTGTACTTACTACTTCATTTTCAAATGAAACATTCTTAAAAATCAGATATACCGTTGGAAGTAAAACTGCTAATTGTGAAAGTCTAGCAATAATTAATGACCAGCTTAATCTATTCATTTTCCAAAATAACTGCAATGGAAGCTGCTGAATTCCAACAAACATATTACTTGCAGAGTATAACATAGCAAGAGGTAATCATCGGATAATAAATTGATTACTAGTATATGCTGGAATTAAATAAGCAGTAACTATAGCTATAGTATATACAACTATTATCATAAACATTCTAGTTCATACGAATTTATGATAATTTTCTTTGAGTTGTGGAGCATCTCATCACTGTTCTTCTTTAATCGCTCATAAGCGTTTCACTGCAATCACATAAATTCAAAAATCCACAAGTGCAGTCCACCAAGCAAAGAATCTGAATATTGTTCCATAATCTCCATATCTAAGTGGTCATAAATATGAAGAAATAATTTTAGTAATTACAAAACCAAAAAGAGCTGAAATAATTCTCCCAAATAACTGCCACGCTGCATCTTTAATTACCAATTTATGTCACGACATCTAATATTTCTACTTAAAAATTACTATGTTTTAATTCTGATTTTTTTAATCAAATAATTTTATAACTTTATTTTTCTCAAAAATTTATCCAAATTTGATTGATCATATTTTTCTAACATTGGAATATATTCATCCAATTTTTCAACAAAATTCTGAATATTTTCATCTGTATCTTTCAAAGTATATATTTTAGCATCATTTTTATTATCGATAATCACTATATTATGGATTCTTTCTTTTTCTAAATGATATTCTAGGACAAATCATTTTAAAGTGTTTCGTGAATATGGTGTTTTACCTATTTGTAAAGAATTTTTTCAAATAACCAAATTTGTAGTATCGTTTGTTTTAGTTAGATAATATACATATCAACCTGCCATAACTAAAATCAATACTCATCAAAATATGTTACTCGAAAGTATTGAAGCAACTATAACAAGTAGTATAATTAAAGCAAAAACTAAATACCAAGTTTTTCACCTTTCAAAATACTCTCAATTATAAACTTTAAGCTCCATGATAAATATATTAAGAATAAAAATTAATTAATTGATTTTATAGTTATATCAAAGATTAAATCTTTTCCTGCTAATTCATGATTTAAATCAAGAGTTACAGATTTATCCGTAACTTTTGTAATTAAAGCTGCAGCTCATATTCATAAATATACTCTCTGACCCTCTGTAAATTTACTTAAATCTCAAACTTCATCCACAGTATAAGTCATAACATATTGTTCATTTCTCTGTCCATATCATTCTTCAGGTCAGAATTTTACTGTCTTTGTCTGTCAAACTTTCATTCCTATTACTCATTTATCAAATCATTTTATCATTTGTCATGCTCACACTTCAAATGATAATCATTCTGAATAATCTCTTCCTTCATTATATTTTCCACATGCTTTGGCTATAGATTCTATACTTGTATCAAATACTGTTCAATCTTCTAAACGTCAGATATAATCTACTGTTATATTATCTCATTTTTTTACTTCAACTCAACTTCACTCTTTATCAGATTCATTTAAATATTTTTCAATAAATTCTGGTGTCATTGTTTATTTTTTACAAAATAAATTAATTAATAGATTTAACTGTGATATCAAAGATTAAATCTTTTCCTGCTAATTCATGATTCATATCAAATATTACTTCTTTATTTGTAATTTCAAGAATCTTAGCAGGATATCCCATTCACAAATAAACTGTATCTCATACATTTAACTGACTTACATCACCAACTTCATCTATTGGAGCTTTAACTACAAGACTTTCGTCATATTTTCCGTATCATTCTTCTGGTCAGAATTTTACTGTTTTAGTTTGTCATAATTTCATTCATATTACTCAATTATCAAATCATTTTATCATCTGTCCAGCTCATACTTCAAATGATAATCATTGAGTATAATCTCTACCTTCACTAAATTTTTCACATGCTTTGGCTATAGATTCTATACTTGTATCAAATACTGTTCAATCTTCTAAACGTCAGATATAGTCTACTACTATATTATCTCACTCTTTTATTTCTTCTCAATTTCACTGTTTATTTGCCCCATCTAAATAATCTTGTATAGTACCCTCACAATCATTATTTTCAATGATTTCTACAGGCTCTATATTTTGTGTAGGTTCTTCATCTTTTTTTCCACAAGCAGTCAATAAAATACCTGATAATAGGATTAAACTTAATAATAATGTTTTTTTCATAGTTTGTATATAATAAAAATAAAATTACTCTTTTATCACTCATAAATACTCTTCAAGAGTCAATCAATTATCCATAATTTCTTTAGCTATATTTACATCTCATATATATCTCAAATGTCGAGGTTCATATGTATATCATGTAATTTTTTCTTTTCCATCAATATATCTTAGAATGAATCAATAATCTGCCAACTTTTTATGAACTTTATCAAATACTCATAATTCAACTATCATCTCATGATTTTCAGATATAACTTCTCAATTTTCTTTTTTTATACATATATCGATAGCTAATCATGTATGATGTTCAGAATAACCAGCAGGTGCTGCATAATTACTTGCATATTCTTCTCCATATTCTTCTTTAAATTTTTCAAAAAATTCATTCTGTAAAGAAAAAGAACGATATGCACTATCTAGCTCAATATCTACTCATTCTGATAATAAATCTGATCTTAACTCATTATATTTTTCCAAAGTCTCTTTTTCAACCTTTAAAATTTTACCAAAACCATTTTTAGTTTCTACCATTTCAACTATTTCTTCCCAATTGTCTGGAAGTTTATTTTGCTTATTCACTAGAACTAAATAATCACTCCTTTCCATATTTAAACATTGATTATAAAATAATTTATTCAATATCACACAATATTTCAATTTTTTCTCCAGTTCATCATAATTCTGATATTATTGCAGAATTTATATGACCTGTCCAATACATTGGATTTTCTTTTATAAATTCACTACAAAAATCTTCCACAGTTTCAAATTGATTACGCCACTCAACAACTGATTCATCTTTATACCATTCATTATTCCAATCTTCAACACATAGGTCTATTCCATCTTTTTCTTCTTCTTTTTCAAGTCAAAATAATGCTAAATTATCAATATTTATCCAGTCCTCCCATTTATTTTTTATTCAGACTTCTTTTCAAGTTATTACTTCTCCATCACGTAAAGTTAGTATTCAACTATCTTTTCAGATTTTTTGAAAACATCTAGTTGGTATCCACTCTGACGTAGAATTTATGGTAAATATTACTGTAATTTGGCTATTATCATCGTTTAATATTAGGTCTGGTACATTTTCATTAAGAATTCTTACTGTGATGGAATATTTTCACTCATCATTTAATACTGGACTACGTGAGTAAATTTCTCATTCATAATATAAATCTCATCGATTTTCATTCTCTATGACAATATCTACTCATGTTAAATCCTTTGTAAGTAAATATTCATCAAAATCTAAACTAACTGAAATTTCAGGAGTGAAATTATTGTTTATTATAGTTATTATTTTATCTCAATTTTTAACAGATTCTCATTCATTTACATAAATATTTCAAATCACTCAATCAAATGGAGCTCTAGGTGTTTGTTTTTCTGCTTCATAGTAATACTTATCAGATTCGTTGAGTACAAGTTTTGCTTCACTATCCAAATTATTGAGTCTATTTTCCATGTCATCTTGCTGTGCTTTTAGAGTTCTATATTCTTCACTTATTTTTTCTATTTCATCTTCCAATATTTTTCTACCTTCCATATCCTTTAATTCCATAGCTTTAATTAAAGAATTTTGATGGTTATATAATTGTTTTTCTAATTGGTTAATTTTTTCTCAGTACTGATTTTGAAATTCTTTATATTGTTTTTCTAATTCATCATAATTTTGGTACATAGTTCATACCATTTCAACTACTTCATCATAATCAGAATCTATTGGATCTATGTTTTCTATTTGCATCAAAATCTGGTATTCTTCCACTATATCTCAAATATCTACATTCAGACTTAAAACCTCTCAATCAATATCTGAAAGTAATGTAATTTCTGGATATGATTGAATTTTTCAGATTTTATTCATTTCTAGTACATTTGAAAAACTCTGAATATCAATCCATTCTTCAGTTTCAGCTACGTTTTTTCTATCTTGAATATAAATACAAACTTTTCTGATTAAAAATAATAGTAATAATAAAATAACTATAACTAAACCTATACTTAGTCATTTATATTTTTTTCATCGAAATTTCCATATTAATATACATGTCAAAATAAGCATTATCTTTTATTCAGCTATTTATTTAAAGTGTAGAGGTAATTATATTAAATTATAACCCTTTTTAAAGTCATATTAAATTATTTATTCACTTGAAACTTTTTACTGTTTAAGTACTATGATATAAGAAATTTTATTTATTCATATGGAATCGTGACTTCTTTATCGTCATTCTATTCTTATCCACTTGAACCTATATCAGATTATAATCTTTATCAATCTCAAGTACGACAAGATATTCAGTCAAAAATATATAGAAAACCTACGTTCAAAATTAATCTTTTTGGACAGGATTATTTTTGAATGATAAAAAGAAAAAAAATCTGACCACTTAGTATTCAATGGTTTCAAGTGATGTGAGTTTCACTTCCAGATGATATAGAACTTATTCATAAAGAACTAGATTATATCAAGAAAAAATATGGAAATAAAATATGAAACATCTGTTTCCAACTATGAATCAATAATACTATGATCAGATTTTTTAATAATATCAAAAAGCCTGAATGATTTGAAGAAGAAGTGAAAAATATGAGATTAGATTTACGTGAGAAAGTTTGTAAAGAATTTTGACTAAAGGTGGCTTTTCGTGAAAATATGCCTGAAAGTAATATCGTATATGAACTAGATAAATCAAATGAAGAAATTTTAGCCTGATTTAATGATTGAGCTAGACAAAAAGTAAGAAAATGAATCTCACATGGTGTACAATTTGAAGTAGCTAAACCTGAAGAACATTCAGAATTTTATAAAAAATGGTGTGAAGTTTCACAGTTGAAATGATTTACTCCAATCACTAGAAGACAATTTGAAGCTTTGATGAGATATTTCAAAGAAAATAATAACTGAGATCTTTTTGTGACTAAATATGAATGAGAAATAATTGCATGAAGTGTATGTGCTTTTGACTGAAAAACTATGATATATTTGTATGGATTTTCTCAGAGATGAAAAAATGCCTACGGATGACAACAATTCTTGAAATATAATGCATTTTGTCGAGCTAGAGATAATTGATATGCAAGATGTGATATGATGTGATGAGCTCCAACATGATTTTCAGATCATCCACTTGCATGAGTAAGTGCTTTCAAAGAATCACTCTGATGAGAAAAAATCGAACAATGGGGTAGTTATGACTTAGTTTTGAATAAATGGTTGTACAAATGCTTCGATATGTATACATCAGCTAGACATAAAAAACATTAAATATTTTATGAAAATAGTCATATAAAATTTGACAAAAATTATGTGAATAATTATAATTAAGTGGTTATAATTATTCTGTTTTTTTATTGTTTACCATAAAATTATGACAGAAACACAAAACGAACAAAATGTTCAGACATTTGGACAAACACCATGAACAAATCCAATTTCTATGGAACAAAATGTTCAACCTTCAACATCAGATTTATATTCTGTAGGTTTATCTACTAACGCTTCTGAAACACAAACACAATCAGAAGATAATATTAAAACTGAAAATAATATTCCAGTAGAAGAAAATCAATCTAATGATGAAAAGAAGAAATTTACTATTATTGGAAAAAAATGTATTATTATTTGATTATCTTTAATTATTTTTTCATTAATTTTTTTATTTATTTTTAATTCATTATTAAAAGGTTTTTTATTAGATCTTTTAATTAGTTTATTGCATGTATTAATTATTATTTGATTTATTTTATTACCAATATGATTTATTCTTAGATTTATTTGAAAGTATAAAAAACTCAGTGATGGAAGATGGTATAGTATTATCTGAGCTATTTTGTTTATTATTTGAATACCTTGTTATGGTGCTCGTGGTTGAGCTGCAATTATTTTTCCTTTATGAATTTTATGACTTTTTTTATTGTTTGTATGATTTATATGATTTATAATGTGAATTATTAAATTAATTCATGAATCTAATAAAAAAAAGTTAATAATCTCTATTATAATTTACTGAATATTTTATATTTTACTGTTATCATATTATTTGTTTATTATTAGAATTATTAATAGTAACTGTTTTAGACGATGAGATTGGGTGGTAAATTGAAAAAAAATTAGTGTTGTTTTTGAATGAAATTGTAAAAATGGTTGGGAAGATGGTAAACGAATTCGATATTATTATAAATGAAATATTGAAAAAGAATGAAATTATAAAAATTGAAAAGAAGATGGTAAATGGATTTGATATTATAGAAATTGAAAGATTAAGTTTGAAGAAAATTATAAAAAATGAAAAAAAGATGGTAAATGGATTGAGTATTATGAATATTGATGAATTAAATTTGAGAAAAATTATAAAAATAATTTACAGATTTGAAATAATATTGAATATTATGAAAATAAACAAATTAAATCTGAAAAAATTTATGATTATAATGGTAAACCTATAAAAGATGTATTATATTATATAACATGAAAAATTAAAGAGGAGAAATATTATAATAATGGAATTAAAAAACGAGTTAAGTATAATGAAGATGGCTCTATTAAATCTATAGAAGAATATTAATATTTTATTAAAATAATAATATAATTATGACAGAAATTCAAAAAGAACAAAATATTAATACTTCAAATAATACTTCAGTAGAAGAAAATCAGAATAATGATAAAAAAAAGGAGAAACATATTATTCTTTGAAAACGATGTATTATTATTTGATTAATTTTACTTATTATTTGACTTATATATAACACATTATCAATCATACTTTGACTACTTTTATTAATAATATGATTAATTTGTGATAAAAATATTACCAAAAAAGATAATAATATTAAAAATGATAATAATTCTAATACTGGCATATATTTAAATATTATCTGAATAATTTTATTTTTTATTTGAATCCTTTTTGTTCGTACTTGAAGTGCTATTATAGGTGGTATATTTATATGACCATGTTTTATACTTGTATGATTTATTTATTGAATTATAGGATTATTTCGTAAACCTAGAAAAAAATCTATAATCTCTATTATTATTTCCTTAATTGCTTGTGTTGTAATTATTATGGTATTTAATTCATCAAGTCATTATGGTAACTTTTGTTATAAAGAATGAATTAAAAATTGAAAATATATTTCTTATTATAAAAGTGGACAAATTGAGAAAGAATGATATTGTAAAAATTGGAAACAAGATTGATATCGAGTTGAATATTATGAAAATTGACAAATATCATTAGAATGATATATTAAAAATTGAAAAGATATTTGAAAATGGAGTCATTATTACGAAGATTGAAATAATTAAAGAAGAGGAGTTTTATGATGATTTTTGAATAATAGAAATAAAAAAATATTATCCAAATTGACAAATTAAATATGATGGTTTATATAAAGATTTGTTACAAAATTGAAAACAAACCTATTATTATGAAAATGGGCAAATTAAATTTGAATGAAATTCTGAAAATGGTATAAGAATTTGAAAACAAATTTATTATAATGAAGATTGATCTATTAAATCAATAAAAGAATATTAGTAATTTTAATTACTTCAATATAATTATGTCAGAATTACAAAATGAACAAAATATTCAAACTTCAAACAGTACTCCAATAGAAGAAAATCATCTTAATGATGAGAAAAGGAAGAAATTTTCTACTATTGGAAAAAGATGTATTATAAGCTGATTAATTTTATTTTTTCTTT
>Ga0310691_10006083_pt1 | contig 12976 bp, 11 predicted proteins | sample 176DNAGHGlowgp2_FD_203887 | JGI IMG/M metagenome (GOLD analysis project Ga0310691, IMG submission 203887) | Sheep rumen microbial communities from Palmerston North, Manawatu-Wanganui, New Zealand - 1766 DNA GHGlow gp2 (v2) (version 2) | ecosystem: Host-associated > Mammals > Digestive system >... | reverse complement strand
CATCTGCATTCTGTGCAAAAAGCCCTCGACCATCTCTGCAGCATCTTTTTCATCTGAAACATCAACATTTATAACGCGCCCTGAATACTGGGTGCCGTATTTTAGATCTTCAAGACTTAAAGTGAAGGCGTCATCATTTACATAGGACATGTTTACCGCCAGATCTCCCAATCTTGCAACACAAATACTGCGCTCTTTAAGCACAGTATCTTTTTGTTCATTGAAAGCAGATATCATAGATTCCGGTTTTATGTAGGTAAACATATGAGCCATTAAAAAGCCGCCTTTCGTACAACCACCCATAATATTATAACATCATATTATATTTGCTTGTACATATCCAGCTTCTTAAAATCTTCTAAACTAACCGGTCTGGAATAATAATATCCCTGAACCGAATCTATATGATAATCCTTAAGCTTCTGCTCTGTTTCTGCATCTCCTATGCCCGTAGCACATACCCCAATGTTCATATCCTCAGCAAAACCGGTTATTGCCTTGGCCATATAATTGGACAGCGGGCTCTTGCTGACATTCTCAGTGATTTCAGTTCCGATCTTGATAATATTTATAGGAAGAGAGGTTGCAAGATCAAGCGTTGCAAAATCACTCACATCAAGAGCAATCCTTATTCCGCAGGACTTTAAAAAGATTACCTGACTTTTAAGATAATCAAAGTTTATGTCCCTTGTCACGTTGGAGAGCTCTATACACATAGCTGTTCCCGGATATCTGTTTCCGCGAAGAAGCTCAACTATTGTTGTTCGAAATTCACTCTTTTCAAGCTGTACATAAGCCAGATTCAGACTTATGAAAAAGTCGGGATGGTCCTTTAGTATCTCGAGTCCGTCCTTCATAGCCCTGTCGAGTATCCAAGTACCGAGAGTATAAAAGGATCTGTCCTGCTCAAGCCATGGTACAAATTCACTTGGAGAAACGTCTCCGTAAGGCTCCTTATTCCAGCGAAGCAGAACTTCTGCTCCCCTAAGAGACCCGTTTGTCTTGGAGATAATTGGCTGATAATTCAGATAAAAGCCGTTGCATCTGTTTAGAACGCTATCCCTTACTGCCTCTACAAGATCAATTGTCTTCTTATTGTATTCAAGTTCATTGTTATGAAAAATAATCAGATTGCCATGCTTTTTCGTCTTGGAATAATCAAGGGCATACTTGGCACTTGTATAAATTGCATGAACGTCAATCCCTGCCTCATCACATGCGATCACACCTCCGCCAAGATCTGCGGAAACACTGGAATTTCCAACCTTCATGCTGTTTTTAACATAGACTCTCATTCTCTGGTACAGACTCTTGATATCATCAATAGTCATATTCACACTGCAGACACCTAAAATCGTTCCGTCCCCTCTGTAAACATGACCTTTTTCAGCAACTTCCTTAACGAGCCATTCGCCCATCTGTTTAAGCATTCTGTTTCCAAACATATAACCGTAGAGTCTGTTGATATCTCCAAAATCTATGACATTTACAAGTAAGAGCACATAGCCCAGCTTTTCTCTTTCAAGGCTGTGCATGTAATTGTACATCTCATAGTGATTTGACAATCCTGTTATGGGATCTGTGTTGTCGACGATACCTTTATTTATAAGTGAGCATGCATAAAAAGCTGCCTTGCCGGAGTAGTCCTTTATAACAACTCCTTTGCATGAGCAGGCAACATATTCTCCGCTCTTATTTCTGGCTCTGTATTCAAAACTGGGATTAACTCGATTTCCTGAAAAAGCAGTTGCAAGGTGTTCTCTGTACGTCGCCCTATCCTCGGGGTGAACATGCGCTTCCCACACCTGATCTGCCTTGTAGATATACTCCCCTGTCAAGCCAAAATAGTTTACAGCATTCTCAGACCACCTTGCCATGTTGCGTTCAATATCATAAACGTAAACATAGCGGCTCTTTGACGTAACTGCAAATGTATCAAAGATTTTTCCTATGGTTTCATAGGCCCCCTGGCGATTATCCGGCATGATTAAAAGAATCCTCCCCAAACAAAACTCTTATGCTATACTAATTATAGTATTTGTGAATTATTAACATCAACTGTTTTTTAGCATTATAAGGAAGGTACAGATATGTCTAAGATTTCTAATCCTAAGCAAAACGCAGCAGCACAAAATTCTAAAGGTGCACTTCAATACACGGAGGTTTCAAGACTCACACTATTCGGAATTCCGTGGCCTTTTAAAAAATATGAGCTCTATGATAATGAACTGATAATCATCTCCGGCTTCTTAAGCATACATGAAAACGACTGTTTCATGTACAAAATAAGCGACGTTGAATTATCAAGATCCCTGATCCAGAGAATATTCGGACTTTCAACGATCACCTGCTTTACCTCAGATGTTACAGACAAAACCATTGTCATGAAAAACATAAAGCACGGAAGGGAAATAAAGGATTTCATCAATCAGGAATCAGAAAAAGCCCGCTTAAGAAGGCGCACTGTTAATATGCAGGATATAAGTTTTGCAGCAGAAGACGGCGCCCTTGATGATATAGGTGATTGATACTGTAATTTCAAATATTTAAGGGAGCTGTGAAAAATGAGAAATCATCATCTTTCACGGCTCCCTTTTCTTTTTAGCTCAAATATTGTTTGTATATTTCCACCTGATCATAGATACATCTCCATGAACTCCAGGCGTTGGCAGATACACATATATAATGTCCACCGCTGTTTGAAACCGAATAGCTCGCTGCACAACAGCCTGACTGGTTGACAAATCCGGTCTTTGCACATACCACTTCACCGTTTGTCTCTTTGTCCTCAATTCTTCTAAGGAACCAGTTTGAAATCGTTATGCCTTCCGGGTGCTGCTCCGTGGCAGAAGTCGTATATGTATGTGCAGAAAGTATTTCTCTAGCGAGATCATTCTCAACTGCAGCCTTAAGTATCATCGCCATATCGGTTAATGTACAGTAATGATCTTCATCATATAAGCCAACGCAATTAGTAAAGTGAGCACTGTCAGAGAGCCCCAGTTCCTCGAGTTTTTGGTTCATCATGTCTACAAAAGCTTCATGAGAGCCTGCAACATATTGTGCAAGCGCAAGTCCGGCATCTGCTCCTGATGGAAGAATCGTTCCATACATCAAGTCTCTTACTGTCACAGTCTCATCAACATCAAATCCCACAATACTGCAGTCATTTGAAAATGAATAATCTGTTATGTCCCTGGTAATTGTAAACGTATCATCAAGATCCGTCACATGTTCAGCAGCAACAAGTACAGTAAGGATTTTTGTCATTGAAGCAGGTGAAATAGTTGTATCAGCTGCTTTTTTAGCAATTATCTCGCCCTTATCCACATCGATCAAAACTGCATTTTCACTAATGACATCTTCGCTGTATATCTCCGATACTGAAGGAGATGTTGTCACTTCATACCCTTCTGCAAAGCTTGCAACCTCGGGTGATAGTTCTTTTACTTCTTCCTGCTCTACCTCTGCTTCGGGTTCTTCCTCAATCTGTGGCTCAATCTCTTCCTGAGGTATACTCTCCTCTATTGAAGCAAGATCGGCCGCATCCTCCTCTTTATTCCCTTTTCCGGTAAAAATAAAAATCAATACTGCAGCTATGATTATACTAAGCACCCCTGCGCCCACAAGAATAGGAATAAACCTCTTCTTTCTTTTAGCAGGTTTCCTTCTCACATAGTAGCTGCTGTCCAAATTTCTGTAATGCTTGTTCCCCAATTTAACTTACCTTGTAGAGAGAAATATCTCCTCCCTCTCCGCATCCTTGTCATCCGGATACGCCTTCCTGTATTTTTCCATAAGTGCTTTCGCCTGCGTAAAATTGCCCGCATACTCGTATGCAGTAATCTCATTAAGAAGAAGCGCCTGATAATATGCTGTATCATTCAGGGCAAGTCCCTCCTCAAAAGAAGAAACTGCGCCATCATAATCCCCCATCCTGATCTGGCAAAGACCGAGCTGATTGTAGATATCAGGGTGGTTAGGATCCTCTGCAAGAAATGTTTTATATACGCTCACCGCATAGTTATAGTCGCCCTGTCTCTCGCCTGTCTGACCAAGCAACAGAACAACAGGTGCCTTTTGAGAATCGCGTTCGTTTCTGGCAAGTTCCAGATAGCTCTGTGCATCTGCATTATTTCCAAGATAATAAGATATCTGGCCCTTTTCATAATTGGTCATATTCTGGTCACCATCACTAAGACATGCTTCCAGTATGGCTTTACCCTCATCCTCATATCCCGCTTCCGAAAGAGCCTTGTAGATCATGATCCTAAGATCATAATCTCTTTGGGAAAGAGACATAGCCTTGGAAAAATCAGAATAGGCGCCATCATGATCTTCATTTTTAAGTCTTGCTATACCACGCATGTAAAACGCATCTTTATCTTTTTTTCTTATATCCAGAATAGCATCATATACTTCTATAGCTTCCGGATATCTTCCAAGCTTGATATACGCATCAGCCAGATAAAAATTGGTGTCGTAATCCATATCATTAGGAATTCCGTCTGTTGCAGCAAGTGATTTTAAGAATTCGTCTATCGCAAGATCATACTGTCCCAATGTTCTGTAGAGTATTCCCCTTGCTCTGCACAAAAGTCTTTCATCTTCACCCTGTTTTTCCGCATTGTTCAGACTTTCCTCTGCTTCTGCATATTCAAAGTTTTCTATATGAGTAAGTGCAGAGTCGACGTTACCATGTCTGTAATTGCTACCACATCCGCAAGCACATATGACCCCCATAGTCATGAGCATGGCAGCGACTCTTTTCCCATGATCAGTCATCTAAATCAATCCTCACCAAGATATGCTATTACTTCAACCTCACATAATACGTTTTTAGGAAGCTGTTTTACAGCAACGCAGCTTCTTGCCGGCTTTCCTGTGAAATATTTTTCGTATACTGAATTAAAATCGCCAAAATCAGACATATCAGCAAGGAAGCAGCTTGTCTTTACAACATGCTCATAATCTGTTCCTGCTGCCTTTAAAATCTCTCCGATATTTCTGCATACAAGATCTGCCTGAGCTGAAACTCCTTCACCTTCAATATTTCCTGTAGCGGGATTGATCGGTATCTGACCTGAAGCATAAAGAAATTTACCTGCAAGTATTGCCTGTGAATAAGGTCCTATTGCTGCAGGTGCTTTGTCTGTAGAAATTTTTTTCATCTTTTCATCCTCCGTAAACTTTTTTTAACCAAACTCAGCGGTTACATAGTATCCGCGCTCGTTCTCCTCAACTTTTAATACAACGCCTTCCCTTTCAGCCATCCTCTCTCTAAAAGGAAAATTGGCCGACATCGCAAGAGACGGATCGATCGTATAATAAACATTACTCGGAAGTTCACCCTCCGTTACCGTAACCTTGTCGCCTTCCTTTAACAGGCCGGGGCGCTCCATTTTAAAAACCATTTGTCTTCCCATATCTACCTCTTATTCATTTATCGTAGCTTCTTCCGAAACCGCTTCAGGAGTCTCACTTGGAATCTCGCTTACTTTCATTTTTACATAAGCATGGTTTTTCAAATAATCATACCATAAAGCATAGGATTTTGCTTTCAAATGTACACTGTCAAAAGATAATTCGCTGTTCAAAGCACCATTCTCATCGTCGGTAGCCTCATTCATATCGATATAGAAAATATGCTCACCGTCAGCTAGTGCTTTAAGACCTTCATTTCTTTCGTTTATGGTCTCATTTTTAAAGACTTTATCCTTTGAGCTTTTCTGACTTGTAACATGCATTATTCCCTGAATATAGATTATTGCATCAGGCTGCTTTTCCCTTATTTTTGCAAGAACCTCTGCATATTTTGCACAGAAAGTTTCTGTTGTTCCGCTTCCAAGCTCGTTGATTCCAAGCATCACATATATCTTGCCAAACTGTTTTCTTGAGAGAGCTTCCTCGATAGTAACGGTCTCAGTAGGGATATCTTCCGGAGTTACACTATTATCAGCAGGAGCTTCTTCCGCGGGCAATACATTCGTATCAGCCTGACTACCTGCATCTTCAATATTTTCCCCGCTCTCTGTTCCTTCAGTACTCTCGGCAGCCGGATCCTGCGGTAATACGGGCACCTCAACGAACTCTATTTTATCAAATCCATAGATCGTCATGGATACCTTTGCATAGAAAGTAGATCTGTCTATCAGTTCCTGGCAATACTCTGACAAGCCTACCGTTCTTGAGTCTCCGATAAAAAGAGCATCACAAAAATAGTCATCGTCTACACTTGTCATCACGTAGACTTCTTCCTCAGGTACTTCCTCTGCAGGCTGCTCCTCTACAGGAACTTCCGCTTCTTCTGCAGGTACTTCTGTGGCTGCAACATTGCCCTCGTCAGCGCCATCGTTATCCGTTTCTTCAATCGTCTGATCAGTTGCGCCGGCATTTGCCTCTTCTGCAGCCTGACCTTGTTGCTCATTATTCTCTGCCTCGGAATTATCTGCCGTCTGTTCTGTATCACCTGTATTTTCAGCATCGGCAACGTCACTTGCCTTTTCTTCTTCAGAAGAGGGCTTATCATTATTACCTTTTCCAAACATCTTATCCTTTGCAAGCGCAATAAGATAAGGTGTTTCACCTGAATCTATTGCCCTAAGGGACAACGAAAGCAGAGGCATTTCAGAAGCATCATATTCATATTTTCCATATGCACTCATCCTACCCATGTAAGAATCCACACTAAAGAAAATGATTCCCAGTATAAATCCCAAGGTAAGGATATGCCGAAAAACTGTTTTCATTTATATTTCCTCAAAAACCAAAATATAAGAAAGGATTTCCTGCTTTGCCTGATACTACTACAGCACATATCCAAAATAGTATCATCAAAAATAATCTTACAAACCAATTTCTTCTGTGATCATAGATATATTTAAAAATCTGCGGAATAAGCAGTATCACTCCTGCAGCAAGAATATATCTGTAATTACCCGCTATCTTGCCAAAATCTCCCGGATTAACGGCTATTCCCGGTCCTTTAACAGGAAAAAGCCTAAGAAGATATGCACATAAGTCATTTGAACTTGTAAGAGCAAAAATAACCCATGTAACCGGCAAAAACAGGAGCACATGGATCCTGCCGACTATAGCCATAAGCTTATCATTTTTCGACCACAAGAATTTTTCAAAATAAATCATCAGAAGCAGGCTACCACTCCATAAAAAGAAATTAAGTGATATTCCGTGCCAGATTCCGGTAAGGAGCCAGACTATAAACAAATTAAGGGCGCACCTTAAATCGCCATTTCTGCTTCCTCCAAGCGGAATGTAAACGTAATCCTTAAACCATGAACCGAGAGTCATATGCCATCTGCGGTAAAATTCACTTACGCTCTTTGAAGCATAAGGCTGGTCAAAGTTGATTATAAAAGGGTATCCCATCATTACACAAACAGCTGATGCCATAAGAGAATATCCCCAAAAGTCAAAATACAGCTCAAGTGAAAAGCAAAGAACACCTGCCCATGCAAGAGGAGTCGAGATGCTCTCATAACCTATGGTTCCGATATCATTCCACATCATTGATAGTCTGTCTGCAATAAGAACCTTCATCGCAAGACCCATCACAAAAATAGCAAGACCTTCCTCTATTTTTCCAAGATAGATAGGAAGTCTATCCCTAAAGATAAGAAATCTATCTTCCATGCCGGTCATTATCCTGTTTTTCTTCATATCCTGATATCTCATGATTGGTCCTGATATGACCTGCGGGAACAATGAGAAATAAAGAAGCACCTCAGAAAATCTTGGCATTTCCTTCATCTTTCCTTTGTACATATCAGCCTGATAAGAGATCATTTTGAACATAAAAAAGCTTATGCCAAGCGGAAGAGATGGAAATTTACCCATCTGAACCATAAGCTTATAAAACATAAGCACAGAGACATCAAGCAGAACTATCAGTATCAGTAGTATTTTTTTATGTTCTTTGACCTTGATGGAAAATAAATAATTAATAACAATGAGGGCGCAAAAAAGCCCAAGACTTTTAAAGTCTCCTACTGCATAGAACAAGAGACTTCCGATAATAGTAATATATGCACGATACCCCGCCGGCACAAGATAATATACCAGCAGGAATATCGGTAAAAATCTAAATATAAAAGATAAATCCGAAAAATTAATCATATTTGTACTAATTTGTAGCATTGTTTATCTCAGCCAATTTGTTTTCAGCAGATGTAGCACTGGAAGTATCGGCAAAATCATTCATAACTTTGTCATACGTTTTCTTGGCATTATCCGTATCACCGCTTTCATAATAGGAGTTACCCAGATTATACAAAGCATCAACATTGGTTTCATCATACTGGAATGCCTTTGTAAGTGCTGCAATTGCAGTCTCATAATCACCTTCTCTGTATGCCTCATATCCCTTGGCATAGCTTCTGGAGGATAATTCGCTTCCGACAAGTGTCATAAAATCATTATACAGATCCATAAATCCGGAAACAGAAGCATCCTCGGCGGTCTCGATATTTACATCTTCAAGCTGAGCCTCTATTTCATCAATATTGTCAGGGCTCTCCAGATAGATAGCCACTGCTTTCATAAGTTTTTCTGAAGCTGAACCTGTTGAATCAGCGCCCTCATAAGTGCTGAGTTTTTCGTTCAGGTTCTCTATTTCTGAATTGAGTGAAGATATCTGCTGTTCATATTCTCCCATCTTTGCAGATTTTGCATCAGATTCCTCACTTATTGTACCAATCTGTTCCTTGAATGTTGAATTTACTTCCTGAATACGGGCAGGAAGGATCAAATAATTTGCAGCTGCTATTCCAAGTATGATACCAAGGACAATTCCCCATACAGATCCGCTTTTGGTAAATACATTGGTCTTAATGGGCTGTATTATGGTTTCGTTTCCGCTCTGGTAGCGTACTACATTTCCGGTTACCTTCTTGGTCGAATCGTCATGGCTCTTCACATCCTGCGGAAGCATCATGGACTCAGCTTCTTTGAGGTATCTGGCAGCCATAACATTACCGCTGTCAAGCTTAAGGCTCTTTTCTGCTTCTGTTTTAGCTTTAGAATAATTACCGTCATTTAAATACAAAAGAGCAAGCAAAAGATGAGCTCTGATAAATCCCGGATTCATGGAAAGAACTTTTTTCAGCTGAATAACTGCCATGTCCAATCTGTCCTGATGGCAATGATTAAGAGCAATATTATATTTTTTTATTGTCTGATTGAACATCTCAAGGCGGGCAGGATCATTTCTTACAAGCTCCATGTACTCGTCTGCTGCATTATCGTCAGGCTTTAAATTCTTACTGATAACCCATTCACTAAGGGCTGCAACAACTTCACCACATTCATAATAGACCAGTCCTAAAAGGTTTCTGGCCTGAATATTACTCTTATTTAGTTTAAGACTCTGATGCAGTGATTCTGTTGCACCAGAGAGATTGCGCACACCTGCCCGTTCCAATCCCTCGTTATAATATTTGTTGGAAAGAGCAATTATACGCTTATATACTTTCACTCCAGCACCGCAATTAGGACAATAATCACGGTCTGTTAACTCTGCTCCGCACTGATAGCATTTCATAATATGAAGTTCTTTCCCCTCTGTATATTTTATGAACGAACACGATTCTGACGTCCTGCATCTTCGACTTTCGCATCTTTGATAAGTCCAACAAGAACATCAGCCATATCATCAAGATCCTGATTGTATATTATTTCCTCAGCATCTTCGATTTCCAGACTGGGTCTGAACTTCTTAAGTTCATTTTCAAAATTTATCATTTCAAGGCTCCCTCATATATCAACCGGGCATGATCCCCAGTGACTCTCTAACCTGTCCAACCAGATATAAGGATCCTGCGGCGAAAACAACATCGCCTGCTTTCCTCTCTGTAATAATATCCATGAGTGCATCTCTTACACTGCCATAATAAGAAAACTGGATATCCGGTTTCTTTGTCATATGCTCTGTCTCAGACCTAATAGCTCCTCTGAGCTGAGATTCCGACACGGTTCTGCCGGTATCAAGTACCGATACGCTTACTCTGTCAAACAGACCACTTTCAAGTATCATTCTGATCATCAGATGATACTGTTTATCTGCAACAGCTCCGAACAAAAGATGTCTGTGACCTTTACACGGAACATTCTGCACACTCTCAAGAAATGCCTCCATGCCATCAACATTGTGAGCACCATCTACATACATGCCGGGCAGGATGAGTTCCATTCTTCCGCCCCACTTAGCCTTTTTAAGACCAAATCTGATGTCATCTTCAGTAATTTCGATTCCCATATCGATCAGTGCTCTTGAGCACATTATCGCAATACTGGCATTTTCTGTTTGAAATTTTGCAACAGTCTGAACACGCAGACCGCAATAATTATCATACTTAGATTTGTATGAAAAATCAATGCAAATGTTACCATTATCATCGGGCAAAAACTGAATATCGGTAGCAAATTCAGGCTCTACCACATATATCCTGCTGCCAAGCTGCATAGCCCTTTTGGAAATGACCTCAGTACTGGCATCACGTCTGTTGTAAAGCACAACAGGAACATTTTCTCTTATTATACCTGCCTTTTCAGCGGCAATTTCAGATATGGTATTGCCAAGATACTGCATATGGTCCATACCAATTTCAGTAATAACATCAAGTATCGGACTATGGATACTGTTTGTAGCATCAAGTCGTCCGCCAAGTCCTGTTTCAAGAATAAGATAATCGACAGGATATTTTTCATATAAAAGCATTGCCATAAAGAACAGAAATTCAAAATAAGTCGGGAAATATTTTTCCGGCTTATAGTTTTTTATCTGTCTTAAGAGATCGGTAAAAATCTCTGCAAATATATTGTCCTCTATATGTTTGCCGTTTATACAAAAACGTTCGGTTATCTTTATAAGATGCGGTGATGTAAACATTCCGACAGAAAAATTAGCCTGCCTTAAGATTTCGGATAAGTAATTACATACAGATCCCTTTCCGTTTGTGCCTGCAACATGTATGATTTGCATTTTTCTGTCAGGACTTCCCAAATATTCAAGAAACTCCCTGGTCTGTTCTACCGAATGCTTTTCGGTAAATGCCGGAATGCCCTCTACGAAATGTTCACATTCATAGAAGCCAAGTCTTTCTCCGGCATCCACTCTTTCAAGCATATCATCTATGTGATTAATCAATTCTTCACTCATAGTTTTTTTATGGATTAGCCTTTAAGCTGTGCCAATCTCTCCTTAACCTGTTCAAAGGTCTGCTCGTACTTTCTCTGCTTTTCTTTTTCTTCCTCGATCTTCTCAGCCGGAGCCTTTGCAAGGAATTTCTCATTTTCGAGCATGTTCTTGGATCTCTTAAGTTCGCCCTCGAGACGCTTCTGTTCCTTCTCAAGTCTCTCAATCTCAGCAGAGATATCAACAAGCTCTGCGAAAGGAATATAGATTGTAGCTTCAGCAAGTACTACTGATACAGCATCATCCGGAATTCCTGCTTTATCCTTCTGACAAACAGATTCGGAAGCGCCACCAAGTGTCTCAAAGAAGAGCTTACCTGTTGTAAAGATATCAAGTATCTCATCTTTTTCAGATACAACGAAGACCTTAGCCTTTTTGGAAGGAGCTACATTCATCTGTGTTCTTACGTTTCTGATTCCTCTGACAGCTTCCTTGATGGTCTCTATTGCCTTTTCATCTTCTGCAAAGTTCCACTCTTCCTTATAAACAGGCCATGAAGAGATCATTATTGATTCTTCTTCTGATTGAAGAGTACAGAATATTTCTTCGGTTACATAAGGCATATAAGGATGAAGCAGCTTGAGGCCGTTAATAAGTACTGTCTGAAGTGTCCAAAGCGCTGCCTCGTGTGAAGTCTTATCATCCGAGTTGTAAAGACGGGGTTTAACCATCTCAATATACCAGTCGCAGAACTCTTCCCAGATAAAGTCATAAACCTTCTGTACTGCAATACCGAGCTCGAACTTCTCCATGTTCTCAGTTACTTCACGGATAGTGTTGTTGAGCTTGGATAAGATCCAATGATCTACGGGTTCAAGACCTGCAGGCGCATCCTGATGTATTGCGCTCTCCTGATCTTCATCCATATTCATCATTATAAATCTTGAAGCATTCCATACCTTATTTGCAAAGTTACGGCTATTTTCAACTCGCTCGTAATAGAATCTCATATCGTTGCCGGGTGCATTGCCTGTAACAATTGTAAGTCTGAGCGCATCTGCACCGTACTTATCTATTACTTCAAGAGGATCGATACCATTACCAAGTGACTTACTCATCTTTCGACCCTGTGAATCCCTGATGAGTCCGTGGAACAGAACAGTCTTGAAAGGATATGTTCCCATCTGTTCGTAACTTGAGAATATCATTCTGATAACCCAGAAGAATATTATGTCATAACCTGTTACAAGTACATCTGTAGGGAAGAAATACTTAAGGTCTTCTGTCTGCTCAGGCCATCCAAGTGTTTCAAATGGCCAAAGCGCTGATGAAAACCATGTATCAAGTGTATCTGTTTCCTGCTTGAAGTGAGTGCAGCCGCACTTAGGACATACTGTGGGCTCTTCTCTGCTTACAACAGTTTCGCCGCAGTCATCACAGTAATATGCGGGAATTCTGTGTCCCCACCAGAGCTGTCTTGAAATACACCAGTCTCTGATATTATCTGTCCAGTTGAAATATGTCTTCTCCATTCTCTGAGGAATGAGTTTGATCTCGCCTTCTTTTACAGCTTTTACCGCAGGCTTAATAAGCTCGTCCATCTTGACGAACCACTGCTTCTTTATCATAGGCTCAACTGTAGTACCACATCTGTCATGAGTACCAACATTGTGAGTATAATCTTCGATCTTAACAAGGAGTCCCATCTCGTCAAGTTCTTTTACGATGGCATCCCTGCACTCATATCTGTCCATTCCCTCGAATTTGCCACCATTCTTATTAATAGTTGCATCATCATTGAGAATATTGATTTCTTCAAGGCCG
>Ga0310691_10006082_pt1 | contig 12977 bp, 22 predicted proteins | sample 176DNAGHGlowgp2_FD_203887 | JGI IMG/M metagenome (GOLD analysis project Ga0310691, IMG submission 203887) | Sheep rumen microbial communities from Palmerston North, Manawatu-Wanganui, New Zealand - 1766 DNA GHGlow gp2 (v2) (version 2) | ecosystem: Host-associated > Mammals > Digestive system >... | reverse complement strand
GCCAGATGTGGGCGGGAGATATAAAATTCTTCAAATACTCCATAATTGGTATTTTTAATACCCAATTTCGTGAACAAAGTTCTTACATGGTCTAATTTAGAATAAGGGATAAGCATTTAGAAGTCCTCTTGAATTTTGTCAACCATTTTAGAGAGTTTTTCTTGTTTTTCTTTGAGAGAGAGCCTATCTACCCACATTTTGAATTTCTCTAAATGAGAGAGAATAAACTCAGGAGAGGTATTTGTATACTTACATCTTATACCGTGATTAGTCATGAGTGTTTTAGTGAGTTGTGTATGTAATCTAAAATCGGTATCTGTATCATAAAACCAATGATTAAAGGATAGAAATCTATAATCTTTGTAAGTGAGAGAGGGTGGGCAGTGGCAATACTCACACCCATTTTGGGTTAATAGTTGTATGAGAGAGTCTTTATTTAAAATCATGAGAGATATTAGAGATAGATTGTTGTAATTTTAGTTGTTTCTTATAGAGGGAGAGATAATCAAAATCTTCAAGGAGAGATTTTAGGTGAATACGCAGTTGTTCATAAGAGAGTGGTGGTGCGTGGATAGAGGCAGTATTGGTTTCACCATCATTATAGCCAGCGGGTAATAGAATAAATTCATTGTGAATACTATGAATTACGGCAGCGAGATAGATTAAATTGTATTGTTTTTCACATTCCCAATAAGAGAACTGTGCTAATGCCAGTTGACCTTCTTTTAATCCCCAAGCTGGATGTTTAGTGCCTAGAGTGATATAACCAAAATCTTCTGTATATGTTAAATCAAATTCTCTCTGTAAGGCTTTAATTTGGCACAAAGTAATCATTCAAAGTCTCCTTGAATTTTGCTCAACATTCGTTGTTCTAATTTTTTCTTTCTCATTTCTTCGTGTGCTTGAACAGCCTTTAGATTTACTTGAATCATTTCAATTACTTTTTCTTCAGTTAAATCTGTATTAGAATATCTTGTTCCCAAAGTATACATAGTGTCCCAGTAAACTACATTTTTGCTAGGTTCATTTGGTAATACTTTGAATACTGAAGACTCTCCAATATGGTATTCGTTTGGTTCTCTATCATGTGGTTTATAACCAAACTGTAAACATAGTTCTCTAATTCGGTCAAGAGTAATCATACAAAGTCCTTCTTTATTTCTTCTAATTTCTCAGCTTCTCTAAGTTCTTTATCCCATTTAATATGATGATTAACATATTCTTTACCATTTTGGATAACGAAATCCGCCATTTTTTCACTCATATACTCATAACGCATATTAATGTTAAACGAGAGAACAACTGCACCATTAGAAGTTAACAATTCTCTATCATTGTAGTTACAAACAAAATTTTCAGGAGTATCTATAACTACAATAATTGTAGGGTCTTGTTTTACCATTTCTTTAAATCTTTCAAAGGTCATTCAAAATCCTTATTCATTTGTTTTAAATGAAATTCAACTATTTTCTCTTTATTCTCTCTAATAAGATTACGAATCCTCTCTTTTCCTATCTCTATCCTAGAGAGAAGGTCTTTCTTACCGAGATATTCTATATAAATGTTTAGACCGGCAACCTGAACCCAACCACCATCTACTGAGAGAATACTATGTCCCAGGTATTCATATTCTAGTTTGCAATCAAATCGGAAACTTGAATTACTATCCAAGGTTTTAATTAGATCTGCGTCTTTCTCTAGTAGATTTTTAATTTGGAATAAGTTCATTACTTAAAAGCCTGTATGAAATCGTTTAACTGAACATTCATTGGAGTTGTGGTAGGTGTGATACCACTATTAAGTTGAAGTTGTGTTTGTGGATTATCAAAATCTTCATAACATACACCAAGGATAGTAGTATCTTCGTACATAAAATGAATATAATGTAAATCCATTCTAGTGCCGGTAGCATCTGTGATATACACACCAAACCAAAAACCAATGTATTTTACTTTCTTTGGATCTGTGGGATTAGCCTTAGGAATCCAATGAGTGAAACCACCTGGAGCATTTAATTCGTTAACTTCACATTCACTACAATAGCGAAACTTATTACCGGCATATCTGCGATAGATATTAAAACCGGTGGCACCGCGATAACCAAATGCGTTTTTATACGCATCTTTCATCATTTTCTTAAAATCACCAACAGAATATGCCATAATAAGTTACTCCTTAGAAATCGTTGTTAATCTGATCCACAGCCGTAATTCGCTTGATTTGATTTAAAATCATTTCTTCATAGTTCTTACGGGCTTCCTTGTATTCATTTGTTCGCTTTTGATAAGTTTTCATAATATCTTTGTATGGCTTACCAAGTTCTTTAACATTCTTATAGACCTCGGCAACCATAGTATTTTGAGCCTGGAGACGAGGATAGATAGCATCAAACTTATCAAACCAAGCATTAATTTCGTCTTCAGTTGTGAGAACTTCTACAGGAACACCACAAGCATAACCCATATCAAAATTCTGTAAATCACCATTTTGGAACAAATGAAATGAGAGTGGATGCTTGATATAGGTAGATGATGCCTGAAGATTACCTTCGCTCATAAAATCACTATCAATGTCATTAATTTCCGCACAAATTAATGCTGGTCTTTGTGGGTCCTTAGAGAGACCACACAAACATTCGCCTGCCCATCCACCACGAAAATAACAGAACTGCTTCTTGAAATTAGGAATGTCCTCTCCCTTAACTACCTTATAATCATACTGATATGGTTCACCCTTATTATCTGTATAATCAATAAGTTTCATTCCATTCTTTGCCAAACGAGTATTGGTGAGAGATTCAATATCTGCGATGTTCATATTATATGTCTTTGGCTTTGTGTTAGTCGCAAATACCTGGGCGAGATTGATTGGCTGACCTGTAGCCAATGAATTTTGGAATGATTGAAATAATTGAGAGAGCTGTGTGGGTGAGAAACCACCATTAAGTATTGCTGCCATTAGTTTATTCTCCTTTATTAGAAATCGTTGTTAATTTTGTCAAGAGCTGTAATTCTCTTAATTTGTCCTAAAATCATATCTTCGTAGTTCTTACGAGCATCCTTGTATTGCTGGGTTCGCTTTGTATATGTTTTCATAATATCCTTATATGGTTTACCATTAGTCTTAACATAATCAAATACTTCGGATGTAATCTTTGCCTGTTCCTGGAGACGATTGTAGTATGCGTCAAACTTGTCAAACCAAGCATTGATTTCTTCAGGTGTTCTACAAACAGCTAAACGCAAATTATACGCAATAGAACCATACTTATTCCATTCGTGTTCTTTATTGCGGTCATAGAAGATTGCGTAATCATCTTCAATTAGTCTAAATGCCAATGGAATCTTGATATAGGTAGAAGAAGCTTGCAGTCTGCCTTCTTTCATAAAATCACTATCCACATCGTCAAGATTACAACCAAAGAAAACCTGCTTTGGTGAAGTTTCATAAGAAATGCTACAAACAGAACAATAGCGGGGCTGGTCATAGCAGAATCGTTTCTTACAACCAGGAATATTTTCCAGCTTTAAAATCTTTGAGTTTTTATGTTTATCATTCCACTGGGAACTGAAATTTTCCATTGATAAACCATACTTAGCCAAACGAGAATTTGCCAAATCTAAAATTTGCTTATGGCTCATTGGATAATTCCACTGTGGCTTTGGCTTAATCGTTGGCTTTGTATCATCCACAATGAGAGAGCCGTTTGGGAAATAATTTAAACCTGTATATCCGAGATATACTGGGCGACCATTACCGGTTACAGAATACCACAACTTAATGTCATTCGCTCCATCATTGAGAGCCTTTGAAATGTAAACTACATCTGGTTGTGCTTCGTCACTGTAATAGTTCTGGTCTTCAGGACCATTCATAATGATACGTTCGCATAACTGCTTAAATGCGTGAATAGTTTTAACTGCCATAGTTTATTTCTCCTTTATTCAAAATCTTTGTTTAGTTCTTCCAAATTCTTGTCCGTTACTTTGTTGCGAACATAATCATTAAGTTCACCACTCAATTTGTTTAGGCGAAGCTTTAATTCTGTGTAAGAAAATAGTGTTTGTTTTAAAATGTTTCTTTCTCTCGGGCCTAAAGTTCGTGTTTCTCGGCCATAATCGTCTTTTTCTTCAAATTTATCAAACAAACGAGTTACCCGATAACAATTATTATATGTTTTATTCAACCACATAACATCTTCTTTATCATTACATAATGCTGGGTGGGAAATAACGAGATAGAAATGTTCATCGTCAGGAACAGCAAATCCAACCAATGAATTAAATGGTTTGTTGTTAGTCATTGTGAGATTATAGCAAGCACACAATTCGTCAATTTCGGACTTAGTTACTAAAATCATTAGACCTCCATAACATCTTCCAGGACCGAACCTTGTATTGTTGCGATTTCTTTTAATTCTTTTTCAGCAGTTTCAAGATTATCCGCCAAATACTTTACAGTCTTTCGTTCACCATCTTTAAGAAAGATACCCAAATAAGCATTTACCATAGTTTTTTATTCCTTTAGTCAGCGTCAATAAACCAACCGACTATAATATCGTTAGTGTTATCAAAAATTACAGAAACTGCTACATCTCGCTTTTGATTTTCGGGATACACAGTTCTACAAACAAAATCATCGTCAGTATCAAATGTATCATAAGCAGGGTTAATCCATGCTTCAGTTTTCTTACGCAAATAGTCAAACCAAGTATTTGCTACCTTGGTCGGTTCAACATCCCAGCCATCTTCCCAATATCCATTTGCCCAATCATCAGAGAAATTCTTGAAAAATGCTCCCTCGTTGGTGACTGAATCAAACACACCTGGGAGCTGTCCGAGCTTCACATTCGTTACATCAAACTGGAGTTGGTTTTCGCTACGAGAACTTTTATACATTAGCCTTCCCTCTTTACAATATCTTCCATTGTTTTACATGGTTCAATCTTCAACTGCTTGCCACATACAGGGCAAACTTTCCATTCTACCATTTCGTATTTGTCAGTTTCTTCATTGTAGAAACCAATTTCACATTTAGAAAGGTCTGTGGTAATTGTGGATGAACGCTGGTTAGCAGACCACGCAGCAGTAATTTGGAATGGGGAACGAGTTGTAGCAATATGGTCGCAAATCTTACACATAAATTAGTCCTTCATATAGAGTTTAACGATATGCTTCGCTACCTGTTCAGGTGTTTTCTTGTTTTGAAAATCTTTGTTGATTTCGGCAGCATAGAGTTCAATCAACTTCTTTGCCGACCAATTTCCATAGTTGTATTCATTCGTATCAGATGTGAGAACCATAAACACATCCAAAGCACGAATATCAATCATTTTAACATTTGTAATAGTTGCCATAGTTACCTCTCTTTTATACCATATAATATAGAAAAAATCCTATTGATTGTCAATAGGATTTTCTTAAAACTGTGTAAATTTTTGTTTACTTTTCTTTGAAAGTTGGCAAATTTCGCCAATCTGTTTCTATAAATGGTTGGGCGAACATCATCATATAACCCTCGGATATTCGTTTAATGGCTTCAAAACTATCCACATAAACTGAGTAGTAATCTTTAGTCCAGGGCGTACTAGCAGATACCTCCCAACAAACATAATTATATTTCTTTACCTGTTTAACATAGTAATCTATGGAAGCACCTGTTGTTGGGTGTGTAAAATGATAATTCTTTTTAGTTGGCACATTACTAGCGAACTCAGATTCAAATTTATAACCATATTTCTCGGCCATAAATAGCAATTCACCTTCAAATTCGTCGGTGTCAATATCGTAGATTTTCTGCTGCTCTATTTTATCTTTGATATACTTATCGTATTCAGCAATAGTATTCTCAAATTTCTTTTCATATTTAGCATACAGGTCATCAAGGGATAAAGCCATATCTCTAAAAAATGTACAGGCATCTCCCCAGGTGTAATATGAGAACATCCAGCCGTTTTTATTGTCCTGATACCAGCAATCTCTTGTATCTATTTTGGATAAAATATATTCTTTATCAGAGTAATTATAGAATACAAATGTTAAATACTTCTGTATTTTTTTATCACACTGAATACCAGTTCTTACACAAATTACTCTGTCATCAAGTTTCTCACAAACTCTCAAACATTTTAGATTAGCCCAGTCTAAAATTTCGTCTCTGGTATATGCTGCATACTGACGAGCATACTGTGTTGATGTGTTTGAATCATTAACAGCTAAGTTTTGATAAATTTTCATAGTTTGTTCCTAAAAGAGAGGGTGGGATTCGGACCCACGGGGCTGTTACACCCGCTTGATTAGTAGTCAAGACCAATAAACCAGCTCTGGCACCTCTCCAAAAAATTTTAGTAATCGTATTTTTCCGATTGCTTTTCTACTTTCTTTTCTTTCTTTACACCTGCTTGTTTAGCAAAACTTCGTGCCATCTTCAAATTCTTCTTCCAACGAGCTTCTTTCTGTTCCTGTGTTTCTTTCTCAATAACTACTTTCTTCTTTTTCATCTTGTTTTTCCTTTGTATTAAATGTGATGGGTATTGGACTGCGCCCGACGATAGTTGAGTTGCTATCTAATCCATTTATTCCCTTTCAAATCTTCGTGCCTTGCGACAAGGATAACTCACCAAACCTTTCACAGAGGTCTTACTGCGGGCTTCTTGAACACGCATTCTAGAACTGTGTGCAGGGAACTATACCCAAATTCTAATTTAGACCACCCCGGGGGATTTGAACCACCCACCTGCGTCCAATTATTATTATATAACTCTATTATAAAAATTAATAATAATTTACTATCTCTTATATTATACCGTGCTACCATTACACCACGGGTGGTAGATTTTAAGGCAAACCATTTAACCAATCCCATACACAAATTGCTCAGGGGGCTAAATGTAAACCATTTTAGTAGTTATAATATAGTTTATTATTTATAATTTTTCAATAGTTCAAATAATCATTTTGTTTGGTGGCGAACTGTGTTAATCAAAATCAGTTTGAATTGCTTGTTCCAGGTCTTGGGCTTTTACAATTTTCTTATCAATTTCAAATTTATCTTGATATTCTTTGTTGCGTTTGATGATTTCTTCTGTTTTCTTCAAATACTTCAAATAATTATCAAAATCGTTTTGCCCTTTAAACTGTTCTGTAAAAGATAATTCTACAGGTCTACTTCCTAACTGAAAAATGCGTTTATCATCACCATAATATCTTAACATTGGAATTTGTTGTATAATTTTCAATGTACCTTTTATCCATTTAGGTTTTCCACCATCTGGGAATGGAGTATAACTATTGTGGATATACAATGACGGCCCATAAAATGAACCACCTGGATGACTGTTGTCGGAACTGAACATTTCAAATTCTAGTTTGGTTTCATGTAACTGGTCTATTATCTTGTTCGCAATTTCTTCATCAGTTTCACCAAACTCGGATAAATTCATTTGTTTATAATTATTAGGGCAACCAGGACAAAAACACCATACATCAGTATGGTGTTCGTAAAAATGCCTAACAACGGCACCGATAGATTGTTTATAATCCATTTACCTTACTTCTTGTTCATCAATTTCTGTATCTGCTAGGAATGAACCATACTGCTTGATAATACCCTGACGAGCCTTTTCTGCTTCATCGTGGTTTTCCTTATCTGTTGCCTTTGAACCATAAACACCCCAAATCATGCGACGGTCAGGCTTATCCATAGTGTTGTATGTGAGAACATAAACTTTCTTCATATTTTTACCTCTCTTTTAATTTTTAACAACCATAATATAGTAACTAATATCCAGGTTGGCAACGATTTCTTTGTAAAATTTCATTTACAATTAAAGAAGTTTCCAGTGAATATCATTGGCTGTCGGATGACGTCTAAAAATATCTTTAATTGCCTCAACAATCATTTCATCCAAATCTGCAGGACCAAACAATCTATTGTGTTCAATCACAGATGTAGCAGTATATTTCTTGCCTTTGGATGTGAAATCAATTTTAAATGTGTATTCAGCCATATTGTTACCTCTTTTGTTTTACATAGGTAAATGTAGATAAAAAACTCAGTTCTGTCAATAGATAAATTGTATTTGATAGTAAAATTTCGTTTACATAGTATTCGTCAGTACTTGCGTTATAAGGCTATTTCTGTGGTGGATAGTAAACTATACAAATCAAATAAATACTGGTCAGTATGGCACCAGTACTTACAAAAAAAATGCTCACTAACATTCGCTAGTGAGCATTGGGTCAACCACAACCCAAGGAGGTAACAACAAACAAAAAATAGATTTTCTTTTGATTAGTGGAGAAAATTGTAAAGAACCAATACCGCCTAGGAGACGTTTAATTAATTGGTCGCCGCACTCGCAATCGTTCCCATTAGACGTCATTAGGATTATTTGCGTTTGTACGAAATTACTTCTTCTTATGGTGGAATCTGTGTTTGTTATAAACAAATTCGCAAAAAGAATAATTGTGCCGCGTTAAATTCGTTGCCTCGTTTGCTACAGTCCTAGTTACGAGGCAATCACTAGGTAAAGGTCCGCTGATTTCTGACATCAGGTGTTATTCGGACAAATTCTAGCGGGGGCGGGACTTGAACCCGCGACCTCAAGGTTATGGGCCTTGCCAGCTACCAACTGCTTACACCCCGCGATAAAATCTTTGATTCGTTTCCAAGTTAAATTATCTTTATCCAAAATAATTATTCGTATTCCATTCTGTTGTTGAACTTTTTCAATCTTTTCAACATCAGTTATTCCAAATCGTTTTGACTCGTTATGAATCAAATAATCATTTTTAGGGTCAAGATATACATTATATTCAGGAAGATAAAAATCAGGATAATAACGATGTTCATTACCAGTATTATCTTTCCATATAAAGTATGAAGGTCTTTCCCATTTAATTTGATTTTCGTCAAGTTCTTTTGCTACATCAAGTTCATATTGAGAATCTAGTTTAATTCCTTTATAATCAAATGTTCTTGATGTATGCCAACCACCGAAATGCCTTTGTTTAGCAACCTCACTCATTTTTTGTTTGTATTCTAATGAATGGGGATGACTAAAAATGCGTTTACCTTCTTCTGTTCCTTTGTATCTAACAGTTAAAGTTTCACCATATTTCTTTACTCGTTCATCAGTTTCTTTTGTTAATCCTTTATTCCAAATTTCGTGGGTTTCATTCCATTTAACCCAATTAGATATTTGATGGTTAGGATTTAACTTACAAAGTCGCTCATGATTTCGTAAAGAGTTAGCATTTTTACAAGGCTTTCCACAAAATCTACAAACAAATTCATTTTCCATAATGTATTTATAAATTTTGGTAGAGCGGTTGATTATAAATTCCGCCTCCAGCTGGAGTTGAACCAACAAGACCGGATTACAAAGCCGGCATTTTACCATTGAATTATAGAGGCATGGTGTTAATTTTTTATTCGCTTCATAGGAAACCAACAAAACCTATTCTAATTTAGACCACTACATGAATGTTTTCACATTCCAATACTTTTATTTCGGCCGCGATCAGTCCTTTATTATGTATCTTTATTTGGTGGGAAACTTGACACTGCAGTGCCCATTTTCTCCTTCTAAATTTGTGTGTAGTTCAAAGCACTACACAGCTTGCGGGAACCCTTATCAGGGGTATCGCTCCACATTGGTTAAGCCAATGACTCTTCAAATTTCCTAGTTTTTGTTAAGGTCAGTACTAAAACTACCTGATACTTTTAAATCACAGTTCTCTATTTTACTTTGGCATTAGTCCTTCAGGTGGGATTTGAACCCACACTCCCTTGCGAGAAGCAGATTTTGAGTCTGCCGAGTCTACCAGTTTCTCCACCGAAGGATGGTTGTTAGTTTTGTTTTGGTCATGGATAAACTAACAAAATTCCAAGCGACCACCACCAATTTTTAAGGAAAAATTGGAAACCAAAATTCTTTTTTCTTTTTGGAGCCTCATCTGAGAATCTAACTCAGGCGAAAAGGTCGGAAACATTTCATGCTAACACTACATCAATGAGGCCCGAAAGAAATTGACTATCCGTCTAAATTCGTATCGTTTACATATTCAATTATAGTTTTTTGTTTTCTGTTTGTCAATGGTTTATTTATGAATTTTGTTTTTGTTAAACTTCATAATTAACAGAAAACATAGCATAATTTGTTCGTAGCCAGGGTGGGACTTGAACCCACAAGGTGTTACCACCGGGGGATTTTAAGTCCCCTATGTTTACCAATTTCATCACCAGGCCATAGTATGATGTTTTGTTTAGTTCATTTAGTTTTTGTTCTTACCAGTGTGCCATTCAACTACACCCTCGGATAGGGTTTAACGAGCCATCATTACTCAGTCTAACTTTTCACTGCTAAACGTCTAACTATTGTATTATTCAAATAGATTTTATAATATGCTTTATCCAAAATAAATTCCACTTTATCAAGGAGCATATAACTATTTTACATTGGTCAGTTTCGTCTATAACCATTAAAGATTTTCCAATTTTGTAGATAGAGGCAAATTGGTAAACCACTTGGTATTTTTCACATATATCTACTTTGTGAGTGAAAGACTATCGTGGGCATAGCATAAGGTCATTTACCTTGCGTGGCTCGTGCATACTGGCACTTGCGTTTTACACTTCCTAAACAGTCCTACTGAACTGGATTTGCCAATCTTCGGAAGCAACTCGTTCTTACCACTAGCGAAACGCTTGTCAAACTTGCATCCAATACAAACATAGTATTTGCGTGGTGCTAATCGCTTTTGAACTACTTTCACATTTTGCCATTATTGACCCGTACTATGGCGAAAAGCGGTAGTCCACCCTCTAGGATTTGAACCTAGAACTTCAGCCTTATAAGAGCCGCGCTCTAACCAGTTGAACTAAGGATGGGAAAGAATTTGTTGTTATTTAATTTATTATCGCAGTCACAACTTCTGCTTGCAGGATTTCCACCATGCGTTCTGTGTTTCTAAACATTGAGATGCATTCATCAACTGATTTCGTTGAGGTGGCTGGATTCGGACCAGCGAATACAGGAGTCAAGGTCCTGTGCCTTAGACCAGCTTGGCGACACCTCAATAAATTTAGTACACCCGGTAGGACTCGGACCTACAACCTACGCATTAGAAGTGCGTTGCTCTATCCAGTTGAGCCACGGGTGCGAAAAAATGTTGTTCTAAATCACAATGCGTTTTTCGGAGCATCGCCGGAGGCCTTCACATTCATCTTTTAGACGGGCGGGTGGGAATCAACTATGTTTACAACAAATTAATAGTATAACACCACCTGTTGATTTAGTTTCTTCAAAACCGGTGGGTGAACTGTGACTGAATGACTACCTAGGATTTTCAATCATCTGTTCACCCGATGAAGTTTGGTTAGAACAAATTGCGTATGAGGCCTAATTTGTTCAATGTTACTCCAATCTCCAATGGGATTTGAACCCATGAATTCACTCCCTCGTTCAGGGAGCCGCTTTAGCCACTTGCGTATGGGGACTGTTTCACATCACCATTCTTCAAAATTCTGTATTAGTGCTAGCTGGTGGATTCGGACCACCGAAAGCCCAGGGGGCGGGAGATTTACAGTCTCCAGGAATTGACCACTATCCGAAACTAGCATATAAAATTTTTTCCATTTTGACGCATACTATGGAGAAAAGTGCCTCACAACATAATTGACTACTGGTAATTACATTGTTCGTAGAATACAACATCATCCAGTTTAGTTTGTATTCATTCACCACATTACCAATTTAGGATGTTGGCAACTCCCGGTATCTGCGCAGGCGTAGTTTGTACCTTTTACTACCAAATGTGATTTTGTTAAACACTCAGTTAGGTTAAACCAATGACCCATAACAGTCACATTAACATCTCTCTCCGGTTTATTGGAGAGTGTACTAAGCACTCAGTATTACTACATTTTGAGTTCATTTGTACTACTAACCATTCATTCTTTTTAGCTGATAGGGCAGGATTCGAACCTGCGGCGGTCTTGCGACAAGAGATTAACAGTCTCCCCCCTGCTACCACTCGGGTACCTACCAATAAGTTCTGTTGTTTGTATCATCACAAACTCTAAAAATTGTGGCGAGAGCCTTGTTTGTTACGAACCGGTTTCGCCTATCTACTCGGGGATATATCTTTTGGCCTTCAAGATAATTTAATCCCATAGTCAGTTGTTTAATTTGTTCTAACTATAAATGAACTAACCCTATGGTGGAGGTGTTGGGGATACGCATCCCAACTTCTTATTAAACAACATAACAATTTTTTTATTTTCGTCGGGATGACAGGATTTGAACCTGCAACCACTCGCTCCCAAAGCGACCATTCTACCAGATTGAACTACATCCCGATAACATTCCAAAAATCGCACCTGAGTGGGCGGGCTTCCATCTGGTGGCTAGGCTCAATGAGCCACCCGCTTTTTCCCTTTTGGAACATTAGATTTTGTTTCGTGGGCTTGGGGGGACTCGGACCCCCGACTCACGCATTAAAAGTGCGTTACTCTACCAACTGAGTTACAAACCCATTTTGGTTTTTACAAGTTGTTCCTTCTTGTTTTTGAATTGGTTGTTTACAGGGCTACCCAGTTTCAGGGCATTCCATTACCGCGAATTGGTGGTAGTTAATCCACTCTCATCTTCGTTGCTGACCTATTTCTAGGTTGATTACACTGGAACCTTAAATTCCAGCTACACATTGGGGTTAATGACGTTCCCAATGCAGATCCCTCGTCCTTGGTTTTCTCCACAAGGTTAGCCTGGTAAGCCGGAGCCTTTTTCACATTAACCCAGGTTCTTCTCGCAACCAATTAAAAAATTTTGTTCCATTCAAACACACACAGCAAACATTTCTGTCAGTTGTTAGTTTGTTGTAGTTTGTTCAAATGATTACATAGAAATCCTGCAATTTAATTTTTCAGGTCCATACCATCTACCCGATTCTTGCCGGGTCCGATTTTCGTCA
>Ga0310691_10006078_pt1 | contig 12983 bp, 7 predicted proteins | sample 176DNAGHGlowgp2_FD_203887 | JGI IMG/M metagenome (GOLD analysis project Ga0310691, IMG submission 203887) | Sheep rumen microbial communities from Palmerston North, Manawatu-Wanganui, New Zealand - 1766 DNA GHGlow gp2 (v2) (version 2) | ecosystem: Host-associated > Mammals > Digestive system >... | reverse complement strand
GAAAACATCACCTCGCATAATCTCAGTCTCACAAAGGAGATCATGGAGGCTGTCTACTTTATGGAGAAAAATTATATGAATCCCGTCTCCATAAAGGATGCGGCTGACGCCGCCGGCTATTCGGTATCCTACTTCTCCAGACTTTTTGCCGCCCAGCTGGGCATACCCTTTTCCGAATATCTCCAGGCGGTACGCCTAAATCATGTAAAACAGGAATTACTTAAAACCGACAGATCGATCGTGGACATTGCCCTTGATAACGGTTTCGTATATCCCGGCAATATGAGCAGCGTCTTCAGGAAACGATTCGGGATGACTCCCATTCAGTTCCGTCAGAAAAAGAATTAAAAAAACGCTTCCGGCAAAACCGGAAGCGTTTTCATTTAAGCTTTATACATCAATTACTTGATAGTCTTTGCAAGTGATGCGGCGTATGCTGCCTTGGCATCTGCTGCCTGTGCTGCTGCCTTAGCGGTAGCGGACTTCTTAGCTGCTGCGATTGCTGCGTTGTTGTACTTGTCAAGAGCGACCTTAAGAGCTGCTGCATCATTCTTTGCAGTCTTGTCATAAGCCTTCTTTGCATCAAGATAATTTGCGTTAGCTGCCTTAGCTGCTGCTGCCTGTGCTGCTGCAACCTTCTGTGCATCAGCTGCCTCAGCCTGTGCTCTCTCAAGCTCTGCCAACTTAAGGTTCTTAGCCCAAAGAGCCTCTACTGCTGCCTGTGCTGCCTTCTGCTCGGCTGCAAGCTTCTCAGCTTCCTTCTGAGCTGCGATCTTTTCCTGAAGAGCCTTCTTCTGAGCTGCAAGAGCAGCTGCCTCAGCTTCCTTGCGTGCCTTCTCGGCTGCCTTCTGAGCTGCGATCTTTTCCTGAAGAGCCTTCTTCTCTGCTGCAAGTTTGGCTTCCTCAGCTGCCTTGCGCTCCTTCTCGGCTGCCTTCTGTGCTGCGATCTTTTCCTGAAGAGCCTTCTTCTCGGCTGCCAGCTTAGCTTCCTCAGCTGCTACACGCTCTTTCTCTGCCTGCTTCTGTGCTGCGAGCTTCTCCTCGTTAGCCTTCTTCTGTGCTGCGAGCTCAGCTGCCTCAGCTTCCATCTTTGCCTTAAGAGCTGCCTTTTCCTGAGCTGCCTTTTCCTCGAGAGCCTTCTTCATGGCTGCACGCTCTGCTGCCTCTTTCTCTGCGCGCTCCTTGGCTTCCTCCTTCTCCTTAGCTGCCTTGATCTCAGCCTCGGTCATGGTCTTTGCCTTTGCATATACAGGCACAGCAGTAACTGAAGTAGATAAGATCATCAGACCTGTTGTTGCGGCTATTACAGCCTTGTTGAGTTTCATCAGTGACATAACATTAACCCTCCTAATTTAAAATCATTGTCCGGGGAAAACCCCAAATCAAAGTCATTATATCACAACCATTTTCAAACCGCAATTCTATTTTGCTATCTTGATAGCGGCCTTATACTTGATACCGTTCAGCATATATGTAAGCTTGATGCTGCCTGTTTTTTCATTCGTACTGTCAAGAGCCACCGTTATGGTACCGTCGCTGTTTACTACGGCATCTACAATTGCACTGCCACTCTTAACCTTCTGAACGGTGCCGTATTTGGTGATGACATCCTTGCCTACCATCCAGTATCCGCCCATGAATCTGCTGTCTGCGGGCAGTGTGCCTACGGTTACGAAACCGTTCTTCACATTAGCGCATGACTTTGCCGATGCAGGTATTGTATTTGCGCTCACCTTGTCGATAGATACGCTTGTGCCCACAGGGATGCTCACGTCCTTAAGTTCCTTCTTATCAAATGACACATTCACTACCTTAACGGTAACCGCAGTCTTTTCCTCTTTATTCTCAAGGAGCAGTTCATAGCTGTCTACACCTTTTATAAGAGGAAGCTGGAACACATCCTTCTTGGAAAGACTCTTGCTGATCTTGGCTGCTGCCTTTCCTGTGGTGGCAGCCATCTTTGAAGTCACCTTCTCGGAAGCGCCTGCACTCACCTTCACCTTATTGATGCTGGCTGAAAAGCCCTTAAGGCCTGTGAGCTTAACTTTGGCGTTCACCGTTGCATAGTTGTCAGCCTTACCTTTGTTGTAATTGAGGGCCACGCTCTTTACCTTACCCTTCTTTACGAGAACCTTCTGGCTTACGGTATCGCCTGTTGCGCCCCATATATTGACTTCCTTGCCTTCCTTAAATTCATTGCTCTTCTTATCGGCAGTTACAGCTGCGATAAGAGCCTCGGTAGCCTTGGCTGCCTCAGCAGCACTCACGCCTTCCTTCTGATCATCAGATGAAGGTGTAAACTCATCGGTGTAAAGATCCAGACCGTTTACGCCGTCGGAAACCTTGATCCATACATAAGCCTTATCGGTTATATTGTCGGTGTACTCGGAAGGATTGAAGCTGAAGGATGCAGCTCCTGCCTGGGCAGCACCAAAATCATTTTCATAATCGCCGTCCTCGATGAAGTATACGTCACCGTCATCACCCTGAGGTGCATAGTAGATCATTGTATACAGACCCTTTGTGGTAGCCTGATCATTTTCATCAAATGCAGCCGCAACCCACTCAAAGCTGAACTCATCCTTACCTGCCTGAACATCAAGAAGCTCGCCGTCGATTTCCTTATCGGGAGTCTCTTTGTACCAGAGCACCTTCTTATTCTTCTTGGTATAGGTAGCCTCAGGATCATAATCAGACTTCCTCATGATCACGAACATATCCGTGCCCTGGGGATACTCTGCATCAAAAGTGAACTCACAGAAGTCCTGATATCTCTTATCCCTTGAATTGCTTCCCTTTGAAGGCGCGGGCATTGCGGAATTAAAATTGCCGCCGTAGAATTCTACGATGGATTCCTCTCCATCCACGGGGGACTTCATGACCTCGCCATCCTTGCTGATGGCCGCAAATACGAATCGGTCATCCTTAGGTGTGGCATCTTCCTTATCAAAATAATCGATGTAAGACAGATCACCCTCATATGAGAACATGGGCTCCACATCACAGCCCTTCACTTTGGCATTCTCGCTGACTGAATCATACTCTATGCATCCGGATACTTCCACCATTCTGGCACTGCCTTCACGGTATTCTTCATCATAGTAAAGATCCAGATCGTCATCGCTTACGGAATCCTTTTCATCTCCGCCCAGGGCCTGGCTTTCCTGCTGCTCACCTGACTGCTCCTGATTATTGTCCTCCTTCTTTGTCTTTACCAGGAACTCATTGAAAAGATGATCCCAGATAACGCTGGTGGTGAAATAATAGAACTTATCTCCTGAGTAGCCTGATCCCATGTAGCTCAAAGTGGGATAAGCCTTACCGTTTTCATCCACCGCATAGTGAACGAACTCCTGATCGCTCATTATATAAGGATGAAGTGAAGGATATACGACTCCGCCGCTTCCGTTGTCAGCTATATCGCTTTTTCCGTCCATTACGGTAGTGGCACCCAGTCCGTTCTTATACTGTCCGCCGGAGAGCCAGTAATACTTATCCTGGTCATTTCCGTATGCATTGACATTATTCATGGTGTAGGAAGTAGTATCATTCACTGCCTCACCTGTCACCTTGTCACGTCCTGAAGATGTATATCCGAGGGGCACATTGTTTACTCTGTAATTATAGCTTCCGCCGTCATACTCATCACCCACCTCATAGCAGTGTGCTATCTCGTGTGCCACGGTGGGCAGCATATCCTTGTCCATAAGCGTGATGATATTTGCGGGCTTTCCGTAAGTATAACCCTGTCCGCAGCCGTTAGCATCCTGACGATACATTACAAAGGCAAGGATGATATCATACTTATCTTTTCCGGTCTCTTTATTCTTGCTCTGAAGCTTGCAGGCCTCCTCCCACAGCTTCTTCTGACCGTCATCGGTACACATATCGTACTCTGCAGTTCCGGCATTAAGAACATGACCCTCATCCACGGTTATCTGTGCAACGGGATAAACATCACCGAGATACTTCTTTACATCTGCGATGGTAGTATTCCACTTCTCACCGCAGGGAACTTCTTTTTCGATCATGTCAGCAGGACATCCGCCGCCTTCCACATTTGCAGACTTGCTGTAATATGCAGTCACGGGTACGGCCAGGATATTAAGAGGTCTTGTCTCATAATAATCTATGTTATCCTGTCTTCCAATTTCATTATTGTTTTCATCAGTGAGAACATACACGTACTTACCCTTTGTGGGAGTAAAATGCGCTACGGCCATGAAATTACCGCTGACAGTATTGGACTCCTTATCATAATATGACTTTATCGCAAACTCATTCTTCGCTCCGCTCCAGGTAGTAGATGCTTCATTTTCATTACCTGAAGGATACTCCTTAAGTGTCCAGTTCTTAATCTTATTTGCAGCCTCATCCGAAGTAGCCGCTTCCACGCTGAACATGATCGCAGAAGCCTTTCCGGCCACAAAATTGTTCATATAGGTGAGGGACTCATCCTTAAGCTGGTCCTTCTTCTCATGCAGCGAAAAGCCCTGGTTGATCTCAATATCGATCTTTTCTGTTCCAACAACCTCTTCGGCCGCATCCGTATCATCGGCCACTTCTTCAATGAGCACATCATCAGCTGCCGTCTCCTGCACCGGCGCCACTTCCTCGACTCCCGATACTTCGGACACTTCCTCGACGTCAGCCTCAGCCTCGATCTCGGCATCGGCATCGGCCTCAAAAACCACGTCATGCGTTTCAGGCTCTGCCGCAAAAAGCTGTGCCGTATTGGTACCGAACAGCATCGATACAGCGAGCACGCAGGCCAGCCTTGCCCTGAACACTCTTGATCTCATCATTACTTCCTCCTCATAAAAAATAAAAAAAGATGTTAAAAAAACCGCAAAATATAATAGCACATATCCACCTGTTAATCAATATACAACATGAGAAAGAGTGAATATGTGCCGCCTTTAATTTCCTTATACAAAGATCGATCCTTTATCAGTTCTTCCCTGTGGATCCATGGCCGCCCCGATCCACTTCTCCCAGTTTCTCCACGGTCACAAAATCAAAAGCCGGCTGATGCTCCATGATGCGGAACTGACATATGCGGTCATTCTTTTTGATCTCTGTGTCCCTCATGGCATAAGCCGGGAAAAACCACTGATCATTGTCTCCGCAGTACGACTCATCAATGACACCGCAGTGATTGGTCTGGATGATACCGAAATTCTTGAATGTGGAACTCCTGGGTACCACGTGTGCCTCATAGCCCTCTGGCAGCTTCATGCCTATTCCCAAGGGTATCAGTTTGAACTCATCCTTCTTGAGGCTCACATCCGCAGCTGCTCTAAGGTCGATCCAGTCCGACTTTCCGTCCACATAAGCCAAAGGCTCCAATCCCTCCACAAAATACTTGATCTCGATTTTCATAATATGTTCCTCCATTTCTTTACATTAATCAATATGCCTGCTCTATCAAGATTCTTCGCTACGCTCAGAATGACATTGCTAAATGTCATCCTGAGGCTTCAGCCGAAGGATCTTTTTTCATAAACCATTTTACAATATCTGATCTGTTTTTCCCCTTCAGCAATTACCGAGATATACGATCTTCAACAGTTTCCAAGATATACAATCTTAAGTTGTTCACGGGCGATCTCCTCCAGTTTCCTAAGCCTGGTCACATCCGTAGCGTCCCTGTCCGTCATGTGAAAGCGCGGAAAGAATCTGGTGATGTGAAGAGGAATATTCTTTTTATTTTCAGTCTCCAGTCCCTTTATGAAACCACAGATATCCCTCATCTCTTCATCGCTGTCATTCTCCCCGGGGATTATCAGCGTGGTCAGTTCCACATGACAATGCCGCACTGCCGCGGATATAAAATCCAGTACCATCTGCCTGTTTCCACCAAGCAACCCGGAATAATAATCATCCGTAAAGCCCTTAAGATCAATATTCATGGCGTCGATCCAGGGTATCAGTTCATCGAAGATGGAAAGAGACGCACAGCCATTTGTCACCAGCACATTTTTCATGCCCTGCTCATGGGAAAGCTTCGCGCAGTCCCTTACAAACTCATAGCCCACCAAGGGTTCATTATATGTAAAGGCGATGCCGATATTCCCCCGGGGAATGTTTTCAGCCGCCAGACTTACCAGTTCATGAGGAGTGACCGTATGGGCCGTCTCCCTGAATCCGAAAGCCTGATCCGACCAGGAAATCTCATGATTCTGGCAAAAAGGACAGCGCAGATTACATCCGTAACTTCCTACCGACAATATCCTGCTTCCCGGATAAAAATCATTCAAAGGCTTTTTCTCTATGGGATCAAGGGCCAGTGATGTGACCCTGCCGTAGTTATCCGCCACCACAGCGCCATTGCGGCACGCTCTCGCCCCGCAGAATCCCCTTTCGCCTTCCCTTATATCGCAATGTCTGAAACAGACTTTACATACCGCCATAACACACCATGATCCAAAACAAAAAACAACTCTGTGACATTATATCACAGAGTTGTTTCTCCTAAAATGATAAATTATAAATTAAGCAAGATATGGGATCTGCCTTAAAAACTCATTATCGCATTTGGTGATAAGCCTGATCAGATCATTGATCTGCCTTGACTCACTTAAGCCCGTCTTACACCATACCGCAAAATGTTCACAGTTATTAAAGACCAGATTATACTGTTTTTCACCCAGTTTGCTCCTCGCCCGCTGCACCGTCTCCTCAGGGGAATACAGATGATAATTCATGCGATTGATGCTTTCTATCAAAGTCAGGATAATGCTCACTGCATCATTTGCCGGAAGCAGGCCGGAAGACGACGAAAAGTCTGACTGTCTCATCCTTTCCACCCTGCGCTCATAATCGTCCTTAAAATCCAGTATATAAAAATCCTTGCTGTCTCTTAAAAACTCATAAAAGGATGCCTCATGGATTTGGCTTTCCCCCACGAAATCACTGCCGTCGGCAGAATAATGAATGACCTTTCCGTCTCCGATGTATACCGCATAGTGTAAATACACTCCGTCCATCCTCTCGGTGGCTATCACATCTCCCCGCCTGCAGCCTGCCCATATCTCTTTCTTTCCCCTCACCGGCTTTAGGATATCACCTTCGGACAAAAGACTGATAAGCGATTCCAGATCTCCCCAGGCCCTGCGGTTATTTCCCGCATCCAGTATCCTGATATGCTCCGTGATGGTATTTCGCTGGAGCCTCCAGCCGTTGCATTCAGCCAGATCATTCCAGAATACTTCTCCCCCCAGGGTAGGGAACTTGATATTTGCATTGCTCCACCTCGTGAGCAATTCATGCAACATACCATCCGCTTCCTGCCCATCCATGGATGTCAGCTTCATCATCATTTTTTCCAACAATTCATCCATATCCTTTACTCCTCCCCTTCACAATACATTTTTTAAAGACAACTTCCGGCACTTAAACCAACTTCTCCCAGAAATAATCAATAGGATGGAACATATTTATCTCATCCAGGCCCCCCGGTGCTATGGACCCGGAGAATATCCCCATCACCCTGCCGTCCTCCTGTGAGATCACGGGACTCCCGGAATTGCCGTGAAGTCCGGTGGAATCGATATAGTAAACCACCTTCTTTCCCACCTTCTGAACGGATGCCACGCTTCCCTTGAAAAAGCTTAAATTCAGCACATTACTGTCATTTCCCGACAGCATCTTGCCCAAAGGAAATCCGGGCAGAAGGGTCTTACCGGGAATTTCTATCTTCTCCCCTTTCTGACGAAGTGTGAGGGTGTCAAAACCACCGCCCTCAAGCTTTATAAGGGCCATATCGCACTCCTCCTGCCACTTTATGACCTTTGCAAAAAGCCAGCGGAAATCTCCTCCGGGCATCCCCTTTGAATATATCCTTACCCTCAGATTCTTTGCTCCCTTAACCACATGGGCACAGGTCAAAGCATAACCCTCACGTGTTATGATAAAACCGGTGCCCTCGCCCTTATTTCCGTCCACATACTCTGACTCTATCAGTATCACGCCCCGGGATAATCTTTCCGTATCTTTTATATCCCTGTTTTCGCAGGACACCTTCGAACTGTCAAATTTTTCATCACCCTTTTGCCTGTCCTTAAGTTTTACATATACTTCCGGAATATCCGAAACATCAAATCTAAGACCATCCTCCACGGTTTTTCCGTCCGCGTCCATTCTTTTAAGACACTCATCCAAGGTATCATGCAGATAGTTCCTGACAAATCTGGCATTACCGTAATTTACATCCCCCAATGAAGTCACGCTCTTAAACATTTCCAGACTTTCCTTCCTGAAATCTTCACTGCAAGTAATGGCCCGGTCCGCTCCGATCTGGACTATATCCGCCGCCCTTTCACACATCTCATCCATGATAAGCAGCAGCTCATCCGGAGTGTAATCCTTAAACTCTATTATGCTTCCCGTACTTCCGAAACGGCTTGAAAGTCCGCTATCCATGGTCAGAAGGTTCCTCATCTCCTGAGGATAACCTGCCAGTATGATACAGGTATTCTTTGTGACCGTCGTATCCTCCAGCACAGTCAGAAGTTTCTTTATCACGCTCCTGCCCCAGATATTATCCTGCTCTCCCAGCTGATGGGCTTCATCTATGAACAGGATCCCGTTTGCCGCCAGCCTTATCACATCATCAAACTCATCCATGGATGCTCCAAGCTGCCTGGCAGTCCTGACCACCACATGCCCCAAAGACAGCGCCCCCACTGACCTCAGGATGCCTCCCATCAGATATGCCACTTTCGTCTTTCCCACGCCTGGATTTCCCAGATAACAGTAAAGCCCCGGATATTTATCCTCACCGGGCATCATGCGAAGCCGTCGCTCTATCCGCTTTACGGACTCTTTTACACTTTTAAGTCCCGTGAGATCCTCCAGTTCCTTAAGCGCCGTTTCGGCTCTGGCTCTGCTCTCATAAAGATATCTGCCGTATTTTGACGGAAACATTTCCCGAGTGATAAGTTTCCTGTTTCCTTCATATACTCCCTTCATGCTCTTCCATCTGCCAAGGAGTTCCCTTATGAGCTTTTCCGTCTCATTTCCGTTGCCCCAGGATCTCAAGGAATCTCCCAGGCCACCACGGTCCGTCACCCAGTTTATAAAAAAGTCGCCCTTAAGATCCCGGATATCGGATGAAAATACCATTTCATTTTCTGCTTTGATATCAAAGATCCTTTCCATCTGGTCAGGCTTAAGATCCTGTATTTCGAACTCCCTTGAAAGCCTGCCCCTCACGGAAGGAAAAGCCTTGAAGAAAGCCTCCATCCCCGGCTTTGTATCCGCAAAGACTATGTAAAGGTCCTCCCCATGATCGGTCATGGCATTTTCTATAACCCCAAGCGCCTCAGGCCCAAAGCCATTATCATGCACATTTTTAAGGATAAGGCTGCTGGGATTCTCTATGATCAGAACTCCCCCCACAGCGCGTTCTATAAGATCGGCGGTCTTTATGGCAGTCTGTCCCACATATCCGGCTTCCAGATCCGCCTTGCCTGCCACTATCACGCTTTCACTGTCCAGCGCCCCGGTCTTTTTAAGGGCGCGGGCTATGGCTTTTACGCAGGTCTTCTTTCCACAGCCCACATTGCCCTCGATCGAAAAATGCATCCCCTCAACGCCATGAAAGCCTTCTTTTCCCGGGGACATAAGGATCTCGTCTATATAATCCTTTATCTCCTCCTTGCCGAAAAGATCTTCCGAGCCGCCTTTTTTTGCCGCCTCATTTTTATACCTGTCATATGCTGCCCTGACTCTTTCAGGCAGATCATCCATCGTCAGCTCAAAGCCTCCGGTCCTGCGATCTCTCATGGCTGCATTTTTCTTCATTTCCAAAAGAAGCTTTTGGGCCTCTCCCGCGTTCCCCCACTTTCCTGCTTTATCACTTCTCTTTCCCAGCACTCGTGTATCCAGCAGCACCTGCCAGATCCCGGTCAGATTTTTTTCAAGTTCATCATCAAGACTCACCTTATCATCATCCTTACGGACCATGCCCATAAAAATATCGCTAAGCTCATCCGCAGAATAATCGCTCAGATTATATACACTCCCAAATCTGCGGGCCAGTCCTTCATTACTCTTTATGAGTCTTTCCATCTTTGCGCCGTAACCTGCCATAACCACCGCAAAACGCCCTTCATAAAGGGACATATCATTTACCAGCTGTGTGATGGCTTCGCCGCCATGCTGGCTGTCGCACAGACTGTAAGCCTCATCTATGAAAAGTACTCCGTCAATCGCCTGAGAGACTGCTTCATGCACATTCCTTGCGCTTTGACCGGCCCAGCCTCCCAAAAGCTGCGCCGCACTCCTGACCACCAGATGTCCCTTACTCAAAAGTCCCAGTTCAAAGTAAAGCTGTCCCATCAAAGCCGCCACCGTGGTCTTGCCCGTTCCGGGATTTCCCTTCATGATGCAGTTCATGGCATGCCCCGCATTATTATCAGCAGCTTCACACGGATCCAGACGGCTTTGATTTGTATCCTTATTTAATTCTTTGCAATTTACTCGCAGAAAATCTGTCCCGGTAATATCTGTTCTGGAAATCTTTCCCCTCTTATCCTGCAGAATCATCCAGTTTCTTATATCCTTTTTCAGGCCCGTAAGCCCCACCAGTTCATCCAGTTTTTCAAGGGCGCTTTTTTCATCAAAAGATAAAGTTTCCAAAGACTGTCCGGCCTCTTTCAAAAACATGTACTCAAGGCTCTTCATATCCATGCCCTTAACGGCTGCATGATCATAAAGCCTCTTTGCCAGAGACTCGATTTCCCAGGGCTTAATGCTTTCATTTCCGGAAAGCCTCTGCGCGTTGAGAAAATTCCTTATCTCTCCTTCCTTGGGAGTCGAAAGTTCTATCACCCGATCATTATCACCGGTGATCCTGGGAAGAAGTATATTCCCGGCGATTCTGGCCCACACAGGGCTCATGGCGGCAGACTTTTCCACGCTATCCCTTAAGGTACATATATTTGTCTCCCTGAACACATATATCACGATGCTCTTCGAAGCACTGCCGCCACTGTATCCCAGTTCCTCCAGCGCCTGCACTTCCATATCCGTCATGGTCCCTATGACAGAATCGGCATTAGGCAGAATAAGCGCACATCTGTGTTCCTTATCCTTAAGCATCTTTATGAGCATGCTCCAGTAGATACTGTACTCCTGCCTGGGCATACAGAGCAGATCATCCCTTCTTTCCACCTGCGGGGCATTGCTTTTATTCGATCTGTGCCCCAGGGGAGTATTGTCGATGATCCTGCCGGTGTCCTGTCCTTTTTCATTACCGCCCTTTAATATGGCAAAGCTCTCATCATCATAACAAAACAGAGAATTTTCCCGATCCAGAAATACTACCGCGTCAAAGCCCTGAACGTGCTTCAGATATCTGTACAGTTCATACTTGATATCCGTCCTCTCAAGCTGTGGATCATAAAACACGTCATTGGTATTTCCGGTAATGATATAATGCCCGTCCATGCAAAGCTGTGGATCAAAATAACTTCCGTTTATCGCCCGCATACCTTCTCCTCCATATCGTGTTACAAAATCTATCTGTTATAACAAACTGTATCACTGTTTCCGTATCCAAATGACAGAGGCATTTTTCTGTCACGCTTCCATCCTCTGACCTGCCGTCATATATCCGGATTCAGGCCGTGCGATCGTATCCGGTTCCTGTCCGGTATACCCGCCTATATCCTCATATGCCCTGCTGTCAGAAGGCCTGTTTTCATAACCCTCACGACAACTGATATTGCCTGTCTCAAGCCCCAGTCCCGACAGTACCTCCTCTATCTGAGCCACTATGGCATCCACCCTTTCCTTGTCAGCGGACGGGTACTTAAGGACATCTATCTCCATATGGTTCCTCACGCGTCCGTTGTGTATTTCGGGCGTCTGGGTTATGCCTATCTCCATATCAAGCCCCGGATTATTTAGGCGCATGATATGAGCCGCTCTCATATCACTTCCCTGATAGCCCTCATCCACCAGATTAAATCCGCGCTCGGCCAGGGAATTGGCAATTCTTTCAGCCACCTCACCCCTGTACTGGCTGGCATACATCAGATCCTGCGCAGCCACCGTGGCAGTGCAGATCTCTCTCTGAGCCTGTTTGATGGCGTCCCCCAGATCCGAAAGATCTTCAGCCGAAAGTTTCCCGGGATCTTTGAGTTCCCTTTCATATGAGTTCAGCAGTCCCGCTATCCTGCCAAGTTCACCGGCGCTCCAGTGATCTGCATCTATCACCGCATCATCATCCTTTAAATGAAATCTGCGGCACTCCCGCAGCATGATCCTCGTATCCGAAAGAACCCTGCACACTCTGTCATACTCAAGTGAAACCGGCGGCTGTGCATCATTACTTTCATCTTTTGTTCTGACGCGCCCCTCCAGCCTTCTTTCCACCTCCCGAAGGTGCGCCTCGGCCCTGTCAGAGATCAGTTCTATTAAAACCTCCGAAAACCATGTATCCAGTCTTCCGCTCATATCTTTTCCCTCCATCCATTGATACGTTTCTTTAATCCGTCAATATATTTCATTAATTATGTTCCGAGAATGACAACAACTATGGTCATCCTGAGGCTTTAGCCGAAGGATCTTTTTCACGTTCTACTTGACACTATCCAACACCTTCAATAATCACCCGCCGGCACACCGACAAAACTCCTGTAATACCCATGATCAAAAATCTGCGTTTCTCTATTTTCGCTTCCATACATATCAAGATAAGGCTTATACCTGTCGGTAAGCGGTATCACGCTCTGATTGGATGATCCCCGCAGGCTTTTTCCATCATCCAGTTCCCTTATATAAGGGCCATCAATCAAAAGATCCGTCTCTTCAAGAAGCTCAGCCCATTCACGCTTTTTCAACAGTCGGTCAAAGGAATACCCCGAATAAATGATAACGCCCATATTCCTTTTTCTTCTGACCTTTCCTATCAGCCGCTTAAGCCCCCCGGCCTGAAGAAAGGGTTCGCCGCCGCTTATGGTGATCCCCTCAGC
>Ga0310691_10006077_pt1 | contig 12984 bp, 1 predicted proteins | sample 176DNAGHGlowgp2_FD_203887 | JGI IMG/M metagenome (GOLD analysis project Ga0310691, IMG submission 203887) | Sheep rumen microbial communities from Palmerston North, Manawatu-Wanganui, New Zealand - 1766 DNA GHGlow gp2 (v2) (version 2) | ecosystem: Host-associated > Mammals > Digestive system >... | reverse complement strand
TAATAATAATAGTGATGATAATTTTAAAAAAAGAGAAAAAATTTTATGTTGTAATAGATATATTATCAATAATATTGATAAACATAGTTTTCCAGATAATTTTATTGATAAAATTAAAATAGATGATGAAGTATATAATAAAGAGCAGATAAAAGAGAAAATTGAAAATAAGAAAAATAACTTAAAAAATGATATAGAGAATAAAATAGCAAAAGGAAAAAATATAGATGGCAAAGATAAAATTATAATTGAAAATGAAATAAAAGAAATGAAATCACATTTACAAATTATTGAGGATTGCTATTTAACAGAAAAAACTTTAACAAAAGTAGCAAAATTAGATCAAGGTATAAAAGAAAATATCCCTATGATAATTCAGGGATTCACTTCTGCTGGAAAAAGCTATTTATCTAAATATGTTTTAATATTAAATGATAAAGAATGCGAAACTATTGTTCTCTCAGATCATACAAGTACTGAGGATTTATTAGGGAGAGATATAATAGATACTGATGATTCAATAAGTTTCTGTCCAGGAATACTATTACAATGCTACACAAAAGGAAAAACTTTAATTTTGGATGAAGGAGATCTTGCTAAGCCTGAAGTACTCTCTTGTATTTTGGGAAGTCTTACAAAAGATGAGTTAAATGTTTGTAATAAAATCTATTATAAAAATGATAATTATAATATTATATTGACTATGAATGGAGAGTCAAAAAATTTTAATGAAAAACAAAGAAATATATTAACATCGAATATATTATCAAAATTCCAACTTATTCATTTCGATGAAATAGAGGAAGAAGAAAGTGAAAATATATTCGAAGCTAAATTTGAAACATGTGAATTTTATAATGATGATGTAAAAATGAATTTCATAAATTTACATAAAAAAATGATAAAAAAAGAAATTGAATATGAGCAAATAATTAAAAATAAAGAAAATGAAAGGGAAATATTTATAGATCCTATTGTCACCATGAGAAATTTTAAAAATTGTTTATATTTTGAAAAAGGTAAAATTGAACCGAGAATAGCAGCAGAAATTTCTTATACATCAAGATTTCCTGAAAATCAAAGAAAAGAATTTGAAAATGAACTTAATAATTTTGGTCTTATAAATAAAAAATTAATAAAAGAAAAAATAGTTCAAAAATTAAAAGAAGCAAACTTAGAAAGTGAAATTGAATATAATGACGAAAATTATTTTTATGCAATATATTTAGCTTTAACTGCATGTGAAGAAGGTTTTCATCCACTTCTTATAGGAAAAAATGGTTGTGGTCTTACAACTTTAGCTAAAATAATTGCAAAATTATATAATATTAGTTATAAAAAAGAATATAAATATAAATTTTTAACTTGTAATCAAGAAATATCAGATGATGATTTAATAGGATGCTATTATCCGTTAACCACAGAAAATCAGTATGGAGGTGAAGACTTAAGTTCATTTATACAATGGAAAGAAGGACCAATTTTAGAAGGTATAAAAGAAGGAATACCTGTAATTTTAGATGATATAAATTATGCAAAGCCTCAAATGATGGAAAGTTTGAATGCAGTATTAGAAACAAATATGAAATATAATCAAAATTTTAAATATAAAATTATTAAAAAAGGTGGAGCTGAAGAAGTTTCTATAGGAGAAAATAGAAAATTTGTAATTATTGGAACAATGAAATACAATGATGAAAATGTTTTATCTAAAGCTTTTATGAATAGATTTGTTAGCATTTACCTAGATGACATAAAATTATCGGAAAATAATTTAAATCATATTTTAGACAAAACAATTCTAAATCTAAATAATAGATTAAAAGATATGGAAACTGAAATAGGTAATATTGAGAAGATCAATGAAATAAATGATGATATTGTAAAAGATATAAAAGAATATTTTAATAAAAATATTTTAACAATAATTAAAGAAAATATTGAAGAAATTAATATCAAAAATGTTGTAAAATTATTAAAAAAATTATTATTAATTTATCAAAAAATTAAACAATTTAATTTTTCAATTGATGAATGCTTTAATTTATTAAGATTAAAATTCAATAGTATCAATCATAAAGAAGAAAAAATGAATAATCTTCTTAAAGAGATGATTAATGAAAATTTAAAAATATCTCAAAAAAAAGAAAATTTTTTTTTCCATGATGAAGATAATAAAGAGGAAGAAAAAAGTGATGCTTGGAAAATGATAATTGGATTGATAGTAAGCCAATTAACAAATTCATCAATTTTTCTACAGGGATGTCCAGGTTCAGGAAAGTCTTGTGCTGCAAGATATTATGGTTCTCAAAGAAAATTTCAGAATAGAGATCCAATATTATCTATTAATTTTAACCGAGATTTAGAATTTGATAAATTAATTGGAAATTATTCTTTTAAAAACAATAAATTTGAGTTTATTGAAGGCCCCCTTTTAACAGCAATGAAAAATGGAGAAGCTATTCTTTTTGATGAGTTTAATTTATGTTCAGAAAGTATTTTAGTTAATTTAATGCCAATAATTAAATCTGATATTAATGATGATATTTATTTAAAGGATGTTCCATATCCTTTTAAAATAAAACAAGGCTTTTTAATAATTGCCACTGGAAATTCACCTAATGAAAAAGGTAGAAAACAAATTGGAAATTTTTTTCTTGATGAAATAAATTTAATAAAAGTAGAGGAAACTAAATTGAATAAAGTAATTTTAGACAAAATTATGATAAAAAATTTTGCAAATATTTATCAAGAAGATAATCGATATGATAGATATAAAATTTCAATAAATCAAATTAATAAAATATTTGAGATAGTTAATGAAGTTTATAAAGTAAAATTAAGCTTAAGAGAAATTAAATGCTTACTTGAAAGAATAAAAAGGTTTACAAAAGAACTAAAGCAAGAAGAAAAAATTGAAACTATTTATATAGTGTTATCATTTATTATACCCAGATTCCCAAATAATGCTAATGATTTAGACAAATTTTTAAATGAAATATTAACAATATATAATTATGAAAATGATGAGGAAAAAAATAATAAATTAGATGAATTATCGAACTTCATTAATTCAGAAGTTAATACAATTTATGAAAATGGAGAAAATTATATTCAAAAGGGAAAGATTAAACTAAAAGTAGAATTAGACAAAAAATTACCCCAAAACGAAATGCAAGTATATTTTTGGATAAGGATGACATGCCAATATAAGAGTGGAATGCCATCTGAAGAAAATTTGCTTTTAATTGGGAGGACAGGTTTTAAAGAATATATTCTTAAAGAATGGTTATCATCTATAAATAGAGATTATGAAATATATTATTTGACCAAAAATACTGAAGTAGAAAATCTGATGGGAGTCTCTTCCTTAGATGATGAAGATAAATTAGAAACTCAAAAAAATAATTTCATAGATGATAAAAAAAAATACCTTGAGAAAAATATGAAAGTTGATGATTTTAAAAGTGATGAAAATAAATTAGAAACTCAAAAAAATAAGTTTACAGATGATAAAAATGAAAGCTTTGAGGAAAATAAGAATGAAGGGGATTTTAAAAAAGTTTGTATTAAATATATTGAGCTGATTATTAATAAATTTGATGAACTTAAAACTAAAAATGCTTTGAAAAATGATTCAAGAACTGGAAATAGTTTTATAAAAAGGATAAATACAACCACTTCTTTTCATTTAGGAATAATACCTAAGTGTTATTTATTTGGGAAAATAATTATATTAAAAGGAATTGAAAATCCATCTCCTTCAGTAATTGAAAGACTAAATCCATTATTAGAAAATCCTAGAAATTTAGTTTTAACAGAAGATAATCAAGGTATTTTCAATAATATTAATATTTTCTCAAAATTATATGGTGAAAATACAAAAAAAACAACTCTGCCTTTTAATCCAGAATTTGGGTTTGTGTTTACATCAAAAAATTTATTTAATAAATCATTATCAGATGCTTTTATATCTAGAAGTACTTTGATTTATTGCCCTAATTTTGAAGATAAATTTTATTTTAATATGGAATTAAATATTAATGATAATTATGAAAAAATATTAGAAAATGTTTTCAAGGGATCACCTGAAGAATTAAATAAAGAAATCATCAATTTAAAATTAAGAGTAAAATCTTCTATAAATATAATAAATTTTATTAAATGGTGTTGGTCGACTAAATATATTTATGAAGCAATGTTAGACAATTTCCAAAACGATATAAATTATAAATATATAGTAGGAATTGCAGCTTTGAGAAGTATAATTGATAAATTTGATTCAGATGAAAGAAAAAATAATTTAAAAGAAATAAAAGATTTTTTTCCTGAAAAATTATATGAACTTATTATAGAAGAAAAAGAACTTGAAGACTGTCCATATGAAGTTATTGAAAATGATAAAGGAAATAAATATATTAAAAGTAAAATAAGTGGAATAATATTAAAAGTAAAAGATGTTAAACTAGATAAGCTCAAAAATATAAGATGGACATGGTCAACTGTTGATATTGCAGAAGCTATATTAACTGCATTAGCTGCAAAATCAATATTAATTCTAGAAGGCCCACCAGGTAGAGGGAAAACAGCTATAACTAAATATATGTTCGAAGCTTTAAATATTGACTATAAAAGAATCAATTTTTCTCAATCAACCACAAAAGATGAAGTTTTTTCAAGAACAGTACCTAAAATTGATAATAATAATATTTCTACAAAAATTGAAAAAAAAGAATTACTATTAATATTAGATAATAGCAGGGATAAAACAGAATATTATGAAGAAGGTTTAATACTGGATGAAATGAATTTATCTTCATATGATTTATTAGAAGATTTATACTCATATTTAAGAGCAATTAAAGATCCTAAAAGAGAATATACTTCACCTGATGGACAAAAATTTACAAATATTGGAAATATTGCTGTAGTTATAACTATGAATGATTCAACAATGTCTAACTCGACCACATCACTTTCAAACTCTTTTATAAATTTAAGTCACTCATTGAAGTTGACAAGTTATACTCCAAAAGAAATGAAAAATTTAATAGGTAATGAATTAAAAAATATAAAAAATTTACAGGGCTCTCAAATAGAAAATATTACAAATCATTTTTTATATGCAAATCAAGATGTATCAGAAAATAAAAAAAATACTTTTAGAGAAGTATTAAAATTAAGAGAAATTTTTGAAAAAGTTAATATAGAAATAAATGATGAAGTTTTGAATTTTATATTAAATCCTAATAAAAATATGAAGGAAGATGAAATAGAAAAGAAAGATTTTAAATTAGATAATGAATATTTATATTATGATGAATTAAAATATCATTTAGGCAAAGGAAATATATATGATCTTAAGATTCAGTTTACAAGCCCAGAAAAAGAAGCTATTTGGAAAATAATGATAGGACTCATTATAGAAAAGCCAATATTATTAATAGGAGAAATTGGCTCTGGAAAAACATTTATTATTGAGCAACTAGCAAAATTAATAAGGGTTAATTTAAGAGTTATTCAATTTAATAAAGATACTACTTCATATGATTTAATTGGAAGATTAGAATTAAATCGTAAAAAAAAAAATAATTTAAAAAATTTATTAATGGATATTGAAAATGATTTAATAAATAAAGATAATCCATATCCATATCTACCAGAATTTATTGTATTAAATGATTCTATGAATAAACCAGAAATTTTAAAATTTATTAATGATGAAAATAAAATAAATATTATCAATGATGATACAATATCTTCAAAAATTAAAAATTTTAAGAAAGAATTAAATAATCTATCAATTATAGAAAATATTAATTTTGAATTTAATCATTCAGAGCTTTTAGATGCAATGGAAAAAGGAGATTGGGTTTTATTGGATGATATTAATTTTGCACCTCAAGAAATTGAAAGATTAATGTCTTTACTAGAAGAAGAGCCTACTTTAAGTGTTTATGAAAATTATGAATTTAAGGATAATAAAAATACTTTAATATACAAAAAAAAAAAAAATAATATAAGTCTAAAATCAAATGAAAAACAAATTAATGAAAATTTTAGATTATTTATTACTTCTTCAAAAGACAATGTATCATCAGCTATAAAATCTAGATGTTTCTATATAAAATTAAAATCTTCTCAAACACCTAAAGATAATGCAATTATAATATCAAATTTTTTGATAAATGCTAATTTAGAAAATAAAGATATCATAAAATTATCTAAGATTTTTGGAAATGCCTTTTATGAATTAAAAAACCAAGAAAAGCCATCAAATTATATTTTACAAAATTATATTTTAACTCCAACAAATTTAGTTAATTTTTCCAAATTATTTATAAAAAATACTAGCAATTTATCTCAGATAATTGATTTTACATTTTTTTCAAGCTTTAAAAAAGATAAAAAAGAAGAGTTTATTAAAAAATTTACTGATTCTTTAGTTGATAAAAAGGAAATAAATATAACAATTATAGAAAATATTAAACAAAAACATGAGTATTATTTAAGTTTATATGAAAAAATTATTATATCTTATTATTATAAAAAAAAAATTTTGGGAGTGATAAAGAAGCATTGAATGAAATAAATACAAAATTAAAAAGTTTAGAGAAATCAGATATTGATAAAGAAATAATTATAAAAAATCTTGAAGATAATGAAATAGTTAAAAATATTGATATGCAAAGAGATGAGTTAATCAAGAATTTAGACAATTTTACTTTAAATCAAATGAGATATTATAGTGACCAAGTAAAAGAAGTAATTTCAATTTTAGAAACTTTCTTAGAGAAATCAAATATTTATTATCATTTTTATTTTTTAAAATTTTTATGGAAAATTTTAGAATCATTAGAAAAAATATGGAAGAAAAATGAATTATGCAATAAAACAATTAAAGATTTAATAAATAAAAAAATAAACACAATAAATTATTTTCAGAATATGATAAAATATTTCAAAGTATTTATTCCAAAAGAAGTAGATATTATAGAATATGAAAAAAAAGTTTTAAATTTATATTATCAATATTATAAAAAATATTTCACAAATTCTGAAGATTCATTTATGAAAACACATTTTAAAATGATAAATAATATAAATATAAGGCCAATATTAAAAAAATTCAACATTATTTTCCCTATTAATAGAACCAAAGAAAAGTCATATTTTAATAATTTATTAGATTGTAAAGAAAATAAAAAGGATTTATTTGATGAAAATGGGGATATTATAATTCCAAAGAATCAAGAAAATAATGAAAATAATAATTATTTAAAAGAAATAAATGATTATAATGATAAAGATTTTATATATAAATACCCAAAAGATTTCTATAATAATGATGAAATATATAAAATATTTTGGTTTTATCAAATTTTTATAAAAGATGAAGGAATTTTTGAAGAAATAAAAGAAATAATTACTCCTGAATTATATTTTTTCAATGATGGGATAAACAAAATTTTATACAATAATTCGAAATTAAAAATCTAAAAGATTATATAAAGCAAGGTTATTCATTCTTTGAAGGAATAAGAGATTTATATGAAAATAATAATAATATTTTTTTTCATAAAGGATTAGATTTATTCAACTCTAATAATGAATTAGAAAATATAGAAACTGCAATAAAAACCAAAAATGATTTGAAAGAATTTTTTGATTCTCATCTTAAAGATTATTGGGATAACAATATTAATATATATATAAATAAAAAATTTGAAAGACTTGAAAAAAGAAAAATTGAAATTGATAAAAAATTAGAAGTAGATAATTATAAAGAGTGGTTTAAAAAATTAAATGAAGAATTTAAAACTTATGAAGACTATTTTTCTTTAAAAAATGAAAAAAAAATAATTGAAAAATTATTATACAATAATGTTAATAATATTTCTTTAGAAAAAATAAAAGAAAATATAAAAGATTATGAAAGTAAAATGAGAAATTTTATTAATATTTTTGAAAGTATAAAGAAACGTCCAATTATTAAAGATAAAAATGTTAATCTTTTATATAAATATTCTAAAATTTTTTTATTGATAGAAAATTTAAATAAAAATATGTCTACAAATGAATTAAAAGAAATAATTATGGAATTTATTAGGGTATCAGAAATAAAATATCTTAATCAAGATATAATAATTATTGCAGAAAATGAAATAAAAGGGCTTGAAAAATATATTTCTAATAAAAATGATTTTGAAAAATTAGAATTTTTATATAAAAATTATAAAAATGAATTCATTTCTTTATACAAAAGAGCTGCTAATTCAATGATTATAACAAAAGCATGTGAAGAAGAAATAAATTTTTATAATTTTTTAAAAGATATTTCTCTCTTTAATTCTAAAATTAGAAATCTAAAAAATGTTTTTAAGGATAATGAATTTATATATATTCCAAAGTTAGATATCGAAGATATAAATTTTTATTTCTCAACAATTTCTCCTGAAGCAATGAATTTATGCTACAAAGGTGAAAAAGAAGAAGAAATAAAATTTAAAAATATTCCTGATGAAATTCATTCTGATTTAAGAAATAATTTTAAAGAAGATACTCAAGAAAGGATAAAAAAGTTATTTATAGATTTGAGGGAATTAAATTCTTCAATTAAAAAAGATTTTTTATTAAAAAATGAAGTCTATGATTGGCTAATACTTCCTTTAGAAAATTTAAAAGAAAATTCTTGGAAAAATCCTAAAAAAGTTATATTAAAAAAGAAATTTAATCTTTACTTTTTAGAAAAGGAACAGATTATCGATGAAATAGATGAAAATAAATTATCTTTTATTAAAATAAATTTTAAGTCATTATATTATTTATATGAAGCAAATTTAAATAATGCTGAGCCAAATATTTATAAATCTTTTCCCAAAAAAGATATAAAAAGTATATCTTCTACTTATATTAATGATAATTTAAATTATGGTTATAGATTAATGGAATTATATAATTTTGATGCATTTAGGGACAATATTTCAGAAACAATGATAATTATTATAAATACTATAGATAATTATTTAAATCAAATTTTCATTGAGGATATTCCAAATGATATTATCAATATATTAAAAGATTTTTATAAAGAATTTTTTGATAAAATATTTTCAGAAGAAAATCCAGAATTTGAAAATTTTAAAATATATAATGTATTTCAATATTTATTATATTTTATTAATAGAAAATTTTTATATAATAATCAAAAACAAAAAACAAGAACAAAAGAAAATTTTAAGAATTTAACAAATATTTATAAAAATATTTATAATAAAGTATATCCAATGCTAAATGAGCAAATAACTGAATATGAAAAAAAAAAAAAAAATTATGAAAATAAATACACAAAAGAATTTAAAAAATCTTTAGAAATATATTCTATAAAAAATAATATACAAGATAATCAAGATAAAGAAAAACTTTTTAAAGAATCAAATGATTATAAAGATTTTGAGGAAGAATTTAAAAAAAACTATAGTTTACCATCAAAAGGAAATTGGGATCAAAATAAAGATGCATTAGATAAAATTAATGAAAATATTAATGAACTAGAAAAAGATAAAGATATTGATAATCCAAATAAAATTTCGAAAATAATAGAGAATATTAAATTTGAACATTTTGAAGGAATAGACAAAACTGAATATAATGATTTCAACAGATTATTAAAACAATTAAATAATGATATTAGTAATATTGCTGATATAGAGAATCTTTATAAAAAATATGATATTGATAATGTTATATTTAGAGAAGAAATAAAAAGCTATTTCGATAACAAAGATAATAATTTTGATGATGATTCATTAGAAAATATTTTAGAATGGATGAATAAACTCAAAGAATTAAATAATCCAAATATTTTCCAAACAAACACTTTTAAGAAGGAAAATGAGGAAATTAAATTTAATGATATAAATAATCTTAATAACAATCAATATTTAGAAGAATATCTTAAAAAAGGATTCAATTCAATATTTTTGAAAGATGAAAATAATCCAATATTTACAAGTAAATATATGAAAATTGATTTAGGATTATATATATCTGGATTTGATATTAAAGAAATAGGTGGAATAACTATTCAAAACCATTGTATAATACCTATCAAATATGAACTGAAACCAAACAAGGATAATACAAAAAAATATTTAATTTATAATGATGGAGGTAATTTAAAAGAATTAGAAGATTTGAAAATTAATTTTAAAATTAAAAATTCATTAGATCCAAAATTTCATAAATTTGAATTTGAATTGATTTTATATTATAATGAAGCCAAAACTGACAGTTGTCAAATTGATATTTGCATAACTTCTATTCCTTTAATTTTGAAATTTAATTTAAATGGAGAAAAATATTTATTAGAAAATAATAAAATTTATTTATATCATCATGTACAAAACTTAAAAATATCTTATAAACTACCAGGAGGATATTTACCAAAGTTAGGAATAAAGGCAGAAGTAAATGAAATTTTAAAAATAAATATTAATGGTGACAAAGGATTTATAGAAATAAATGATGATAAATTTAAACAAAATGAAAAGGTTAAGTATGATTTATCTTTATCATTGACTAAAAAGTTAATTGATTTTGAAGTTGAATATGAAAAACCAAAAAATAGTAGCTTAATTATATTTGATCCTTTTAATGAATATTTAATAAATGAAAATAATAATGAAGAAAATAATAATAATTGTTTAGAAATTCCAATAATAAAAGGAACTGAAAAAAAATTTTATATTTTTAATATGACTAGTTTAAAAAAAACTATAAAAGTGGAAAATAACTCAAAAAAAATCATTATAAGTAATCTTGAAAATAATGAAATTGAGTCAGGCAAAGCTAGTGTATTTAGTATTAAAGATAATAATTGTTCAAATTTTGAAGATATAAAAATAAATAATCAAGCCATAAGAATAGGAATTAAACAAAAACCTAAAATAAAATTATCAGAAGATAAAAAAGAAGTATTTTGTTATTTTGGTGGAAATATGAAAGAAAATATTAATTTAGATGATGTAAGAAATTTTAGATTAATTATTATAAATAATCAATATGAATTATCATCATATAATATAGATAGTTGTTGTAAAAATTTTTTTTCTTATTATTTAATTGAAAATAATAATATAATTGAAAAAAGTAATATAATTCAGGGTGAAAATTCAATAAATTATGAATATGAGGAAATAAATCAAGCAAATAAATATTATGGATTTTCAGAAGAAGGTTTTGGCTTATTTGAATTAAATAAGTTAAAAATAATCCTTGGTGCTAGCAATAATAAATCTATTTTTAGTGAAGAAAAAATAATTAATTTTAGTAAAAAAATAATTGAAAGTCAGGAATTAAAAAAAAAATTGGAATCTTCTGAAAAATTAGAAGTTAATGAGGGAATTTCCGAAATCATTGGGGAAAATATAATATTAGAAGATTTTATTGAAAAAAAACAAATTCTTTTGGAAACTAATGAAAAAACTTCTGTAGAAAATATTATTAAATATATGATGAATTATATATTAAACTTAAATAATTCAGTTGATTTCAAAAGTAAATTAGAAGAAATATTCAAACAAATATATCCAAAATCAAATCGGAAAATTAATGAATATTATGAAATAAATGTTAATAATGAAAATTTAAGAGAATTTCTGAAAAAGTTTAATTATTTAATATCTTTTATATTATTATGTTTATCTCCAGGAGAATTATTAAATAATGAAATAAACATAGATTATGGTAATGAATATGACTACCTTTTGGAGCAAAAACTTAATAGTTATCAACAAGAATATAAATATAATTTCAATGAATCAATGAAAAAAGAAAAAAATGAGCAAGAATTTATTTATTTTAATGGAAAAATTGAATTAATAGACTCTCATAATTCTGATTCTGATAAAACTTTTGAAAAATATGAGAATGAAATTCAAAAAATTAATTATCCATCTTTAGATAATAAAATTACTAATTTTTCATTTGATTGCTCAAAAGAGATTGAAGAAATATTATTAAATATTAAAAATAATAAGATAAATGTTTCAAATTTGCTTCATAATTTAAAAAAATTTAAAAAATATGCTTTTAGCCTACCAGTTATCTTATCTAATGAAGAGAAAGTAAAGCAATATATTAATGGAGCTAAAATTATTTATGATTATATGAATTTACTTAAAGAATCTAATATCTCAAAAAAAACGAAATTTTCTGATTTAATTAATAAATATTATAAAATATTTGGAAATATTCTTTCAAAGTTTTTACATTTGAATATGAAAGAGGATAATACTAATATATCTTTAGATTTTATTAAGCAATGTGAATTGCCTATTGATCTTGCTAAAGATATTATTGAAAGAAAAAATTATAGTATAAAAAAAGATAATGATTTCCCAACTAATGAAAGTGAATATCAAAATTATTCTATCAATTATACTACAAGATCTGAAGAAATTCCTAGAGCGTGTAATATAAGTTCAAAAAATGAGATAGAAATATCAACCTATAGTAAAGTGCACAAAAATGATTATGTTGAAATTGAACAAATACCAAAAGTTTGTAAAGATATCCAAAATAGTATTCCATTATATGATGGATATATTCCTAGTAAAGAAGGAAAGAAAAAGATTGAAAAAATGGATTTTGAACCTGAGAAAATAGAAGCTAAACCTATAGTAGATGAAAAATCTTATAAATTTGATGAAATAAAAGAACCAATTGACAAAATCAAAGTTGAAAATATGGTAAAATTACTAATCAAATTGTGCAAGCCTATATATGATAAAGCGAATGAAAAAAAAAATAATAATATGGTGGGCTATATCAGAAGTACAGAAGAAATGAAATGTATTTGTAGTATAAATAAAAAAATTAATTTTAAAGATAATGATTTAAATGATAATTATTTAAAGGCTTCACAGAGATTGCAAAATATGATTTCAAATTCTGTAAGAGAAAATACTATAAAATTTAGAA
>Ga0310691_10006076_pt1 | contig 12988 bp, 10 predicted proteins | sample 176DNAGHGlowgp2_FD_203887 | JGI IMG/M metagenome (GOLD analysis project Ga0310691, IMG submission 203887) | Sheep rumen microbial communities from Palmerston North, Manawatu-Wanganui, New Zealand - 1766 DNA GHGlow gp2 (v2) (version 2) | ecosystem: Host-associated > Mammals > Digestive system >... | reverse complement strand
GCCCTAATCATCCACAAAGAGGATGTTAATGCACATTTATATGTGCTTTTTTTTATGTTTGATAATTGTATATAATGTTACAACAATTCCAATTAATACGAATAAATAAAAGTTAATTCCACGATTCAATAATGTGGCGCTGGCTAATTTGTCAGTTCCAAAGGTATTTGAATAAATATTTAAGAATGCACTTTCACTAATGCCTACCGCTCCTGGTAATGGAATACTAGATACGGAAACAAAGAGCATAGCTTGTATGAAAATTATTTTAATTATATTGTAATCATTTAGATTAAATGATCTATAAACAAAATAAGGAATTGAATAATAAAATAGTACTTGTATTAAAACAATGAATAAAGACTTTATAAATATTTTTTTATTATTTTTGATAAATTTTGAACCTTGATTATACTCTTTAAGAGAATTATCTAGATTTTGTTTTATTTCATCTATTTTTCTGTATTTAATTTTTTCCAATAATTTAAGAAATATATTAACTATCTTTTTACTTAATTTTTGTGAAAATAAGCATATTAACATGGTAATTAAAGCGATACTTTTCAAGGTCATTCCTAGGATAAATAACCAAATAAAATTTTTAGGAAGTAATTTATAATTTAGTATAAGCCCTACTACTCCACAAATAATGGTAGATATATGAAATGAACATAATTGAATTAGTAAGGCTAATGTCGAATGAGTTACAGGTATTTTTTCTTTATTCATATAGTATATTTGCATAGGTTGACCGCCTGTGGCGGCTGGTGTTATACCGCTAAAAAAGAAACCTATTAAAGAATATTTTAGACTACTTAAAATATTTACTTTATCTCCTAATTTATTTAAAATAATTTTAATGTTAATGCTTTCAAAAATAAAATAGAAAGTCATGGCTATGATACCAAATATAATATAACTTGCTTTTACATTTAAAATAATATTTATGGTTTGTTTAAAATCATTATTGTTAAAAATTACAGCAAAGGTAATAACAATTAATGCTATAAAAAAAATAATGTTTTTTAATATTTTATTTTTGTTTTTCATAATTAATACCTACTTCAATGTTTAACCTTTCTTATTAATTATATCATAAATGAGAAAGATAATGAATATTTTTAAAAAAGAAAAAAGTAAACTTTTGTAGATTACTTTTTTGTTATATTAAACGCATGTATATCCGCCATCAATTGGCAAAATGACGCCTGTTACGTAACTTGCTTCATCACTTGCTAAGAATATAGCACCGGCATTAAGTTCTCCTTCATGTCCATATCTCTTCATTGGAACGTGATTTTTTGCAAATTCTTGAAATCTTTCAGTATCCAAAACAGCAGTCGTTAGTTCGGTATAGAAATATCCAGGGCAAATGGTATTGACAGTTATATTATATTTGGCAAGTTCAGCAGCGGCAGCTCTTGTGAAATTTACTACTCCACCCTTGCTTGAATGATAAGCTATGGTTGGTATTTCATCATTGCCTACAAGTCCATACATTGAAGCAATGTTGATAATCCTGCCATAATTATTTTTCTTCATAATGTTAGCAAAGGCTCTGGTTACTTTAAAGACACTTGTCAAATCAGTACTTATAGTAAAGTCCCATTCTTCATCTGACATTTCAAGAACACCTTTATCTTTAGATGAACCAGCACAATTTACTAAGATGTCAACTTTACCAAAAGTTTTTTCAGTAAGAGATGCTGCATTATTAATATCATCTGTTGATGTAACATCGCATTTAATTGGTAAAACCTGAATATTTTCTTTTTCTAATTCTAATTTTAATTCTTCTAATTTTTCTATTCTTCTAGCAAGAACTACTAGATTAGCTCCTTGCTTTGCAAAGGCTTTTGCCATTTGGCGTCCAAGGCCTGAGCTTGCTCCTGTAATAACAGCAATTTTATTTTTTAAATTAAACATTTTTTTCCTCCATTTTAATTGTTATTTATATATTTAATAGCAGCGGTTGCTGCGATGGCTCCATCACTTGTTGCTGTAACTAATTGTCTAACTTCTTTTGTCCGATTGTCTCCAGCAACAAATATACCATCAATGTTCGTATGACAATTTTCTCCGGCAATAATATATCCTGCATTGTCTAAATTTATTAATTTAGCAAAATTTTGGTTTTCGGGAATTCGACCGATTGCTACGAATAAGCCGTCTACTTCAATTACTTTGGTATTTCCTTTATTCGTAGTTATTTCAATGCTTTCTAATCTTTCATTTGCATTTAATTTAGTAATATTACTATTATAAATAAATTCAATGTTTCTTTTTTCTTTTAAAAGTTTTAATGTTGCATCTTCGCCTCTAAATTCATCTCTTCTGTGAATAAGATATACTTTTTTAGCAATATCTGTTAAGTATAAGGCATCCTCTAATGCAGTATTTCCACCGCCAATGATTGCTACGCACTTGTTTTTATAGAAAGCGCCATCGCAAGTAGCACAGTAGGATATACCTTTACCTACTAACTCATCTTCTTTAGATAATCCTAATTTTATGTTTTCCGATCCTGTTGCTAGAATAATGGATTTTGTTTTATATTTATTCTTTGTAGTTATTACTTTTTTTTCACTAACATTATTATTTATTTCTATAACTTTTTCAAAGATAATTTCTGTGCCTAAATTTTTTGCTTGATTATATAATTTAGTTGCGAAGTCAAAACCTGAAATATGAGATTCTACTGGGTAATTTTCAATATCAAGGGTGTTAATAATACTTCCACCATAACTTTTAGCTTCTAAAACCAGTACTTTTTTTGAAGCACGTCTTGCATATATGGCTGCTGTTAAGCCGGCTGGTCCAGCTCCTACAATTATAATATCATACATTATTTTCCTCCTTGCAAACATTTAATAAAACTTTATAAATAAGCGAGTAAAGCATTGTTGCTTCTTCTTCGGGTAAATCAATACACTTTGCCATATTTTTAGAAACATTTAAAGCCTTTTTTCTGAGATTTAATCCTTTATCGGTAATAGTTACATCCAAATTTCTTTCATCTTTTAATCTTCTAACTCTTGTAATAAATCCTTTTGACTCTAATTTTTTTAAAAGAGGTGTCAAGGTCCCCGAATCTAGTAATAAGGTTTTACTAATATCTTTAACATTGCTTGTTTTCTTTTCCCAAAAATACATCATAACAATATATTGCGTATATGTTAAATTTAATTCATTTAACATTTTTGTATATTTACGCATAATTTCTTTAGCGCATAGATAGATAGGAAAGCATAATTGATTTTTAAGAGTTAATGAATCATACTTCAATTCCATATTATTTTTTCCTATAAAAGATTAATTAAATCTTTTTCAATTTCCATTGGATCAAAAGTTGGATCATATCTTTTAATGGCATTTCCTTCTTTATTTACCAAAAATTTTGTAAAATTCCATGCAATATCACCTTTTTTCTTACAAGTAGTACTTATTTTAGTTATTGCTTTCATGGCCATTTTATTTTTAATGCCCTTTACTTCTTCATCTGGTTGTTGTTCTTTTAAAATGGTAAAAACTTGACTCTCATTTTCACCATTTACATCTATTTTGGCAAATTGGTCAAACTTAGTGTTATATTTTGCTGTACAGAACTCATGAATTTCATCATTATCTCCTGGGGCTTGATGACCAAATTGATTGCATGGAAAGTCTAATACTTCAAATCCTTTGTCGTGGTACTTTTCATATAGTTTTTCAATTGCTTCATATTGTGGTGTAAATCCACATCCAGTTGCCGTATTGACTACTAATGATACTTTCCCTTTAAAATTTTTTAAATCAAAGTCTTCTCCTTTTCTAGTCTTTACTTTTAAATCGTAAATATTCATGCTATTGTCCTCCTTTTATTTTATTTGTATACAAATTAATTGTATCAAAGTCATTTTTATTTGTCAATATTTAAGTATTTAATGATACTATATGCAGCATTTCTACCTGCACGAGATGCCCAAGCAACTGTTGCCCTATTTCCTGCTACATCGCCACCAGCAAATATTTTACTATCACTTGTTCTTCCTTCGCCGTCAATTTTAATATTAGAACCATTTTTAGCAATTCTTAGTTTTTTTACTATATCATCTGGATGAGAGCCAATGGCTTTAATAAGATAATTACACTTAAGTTCGTATGTTTCTGCATTGTCTTTTAAGACAATTTTTTTAACTTTATTTTTACCGATAATTTTAATAATATCTGTTGAAAAGAGAAATTCGACACCTTCTCTTTTAGCGGCTCTGATTTCTTTTTTTATGGCTGGCATAACAGATGAGGGTTTATGATATACAACAATAACCCTGGCTCCTTTTCTTTTGATAGTTCTGGCTACATCCATAGCGGTATTACCGCCACCAATTACTGCATAAGTTTTATTTTTATAATATATTTTAGGTTTTTCTTCTAATAATTCATTAGCTCCATAGACGTTTTCTAGTGATTCACCTATAATATTTAATTTATTAGAAATATTTGCTCCAATTCCTAAAAAGATAGCATCATATTCTTTTTTTAGTTTTTTTAGGGAAATATTTTTTCCTAAAGTATGATTATATTTAACATCAATGCCTAAATTAATAATATTATTAGTAACTTTTTCAATAATTTCCCTAGGAAGACGAAAATCTGGTATACCATGTACAAGTAAACCTCCAAGATAATTATGGCGTTCATATATTGTAACATTATAGCCATTTTTTCTTAAAAATGTTGCACAGGTAAGTCCAGCTGGTCCTCCTCCAATAATAGCAACTTTTTTGTTATTTATGGGTAATACTGGAAACGACCAATCTTTTTTTAACCACAAATCGCCAATAAAAGCTTCTAAATTGCCAATGGCAACATTTTTTGCAGCTTTTTCTCTTTTGCCACATGCTCCTTCACATTGTTTTTGATGTGGACATATACGTCCACATATGGGCATTAGAATAGAGGTTGATGATAAAATATTAAATGCTTCTTGATAATTATTATTTTTAATTTCTTTAATAAAAGCTGGAATATCGTTATCTAATGGGCAACCTATTTGACACGGCTTTGATGGGCACGAAACGCATTTCTCTGCTAATACAGTAATTTTTTTATCTTTCATCTTATCACCTACTTTAAGTAATTATAACATAAAAATGAAGTAATAAAAATACTTCATTTTAGAATATCATTAATTTTTATATTACGGTTATGGTGAATAATTTTCCATTCGGTTTCTCTTTTTATTAAGCATGCAATATTAATTGGAATCCAACTTATTAAGAAAATAGGAAAAAATAATATACCACTGATCATTTTAGCTGGTCTTTCTTTTTTTAAATAGATAACAAATAATTCTGATATAATTATAATTATGTAAGATATAATAATAGTGATTGCACTAGAAATAATAAAATTACTATTTAAAATACTTTTATTAGTCATTTCAACAATTATTATTATAAGGAAATTTATAAAACTTAAAACTTGAATAATGGGACTTATAAACATTAACCAGATATCTAGTGATGAAATATTACCTGTTTTAACAAAATTTTTTAATAATTTACTTGTATATAATTTGGTACATGTAAGCATACCTGATGACCATCTTTTTCTTTGATGCCATGAAGGAATAAATTTATTAGGATATTCATCATAAGTAATAGCATTTTCAACATAGGCAATTTTTTCATTAGATAAAGTGCAAAGTCCAGTAAATTCGACGTCTTCAGTTAGACTTTTTGTATCAAAGCCAAATTTTTCAATAAATGTTTTTTTTATCATAAAACCAGTACCATTAATGGATGGTGATAAATTTAAGTTAAATCTACTATAATTAAAAAAGGTATTCTGTAATAAATAAAATAAAGTATAACTACCACTTATTTTAGAGTCAGATGGGTTTTTGGCATTACGATATCCTTGAGCAACGTTATATCCACTATTTAAACAATTATTCATATTGATTAGAAAATCAGGATGAACAACATTATCAGCATCAAAAATAATATAAGCATCTATTTTTTGATTATTTTTTAATTTATTAAATGCAAATCTTAAAACATCAGCTTTAGTTTTTGGATTAATGGAACAGTCTAAAATTTTTACATCATGTTCTTTAGCAATTATTTTAGTGTTGTCGGTACAATTATTAGGAATAACATAAATTGTATATTTATTTTTAGGATAATTTAAATTATTTAGGCTATCTAGAATATTATTAATAACTTTTTCTTCATTTCTGGCTGGTATTAAAATAGCAAAAGAATGATTAATTGTATTTTCGTTTATAATTTTTCTTCTTTTTTTGAAAAGGCCAATTATAGTCATTATAGTAAAATATGTAGTATATGCCATGGTTATATAAAAAAGAGTATTATAAACTATTTTGATAATCATAATAAGTCTACTACCTCATTTCTTGTATTATATTTTTATTTATTTACTTTATAATTAATCAGTAAAATAAAAGGGCATTAATTGCCCTTTGAATAATTACAATGGTGACCTGTATGGGATTTGAACCCATGAATGTAGCCTTGAGAGGGCTATGTGTTAACCATTTCACCAACAGGCCATTTGGGGACTTAATCCCCTATTACTTTATTAATTCTTGCGACAATTCTATCGTGACCTAACAGATGCATTATTTCATATAAATCAGGGGTCATAGAACTACTAGTTAATGATACTCTAATGACAGTTGATACATCAGCTATACTTCCTTTATAATTGTTTGGATTTTCTTTATATTCTTTCATATTTGAGGCATAACCAAGTTCATCGCAAAGATCTTTAATTTTGTTAAACCATGTATCTTTGTCATCTAATTCATTATAATATTTATTTAGATATAATTCAAGAATTTTTTTAATTTCAACTTTATCTTTAATATTTTGATAATCATATTTGACACTTGTAAATAATTCATCATACATATACCATATATGCTTTTTTATACTGCTCCAAGATTCATAATCTTTTCTTGGCTTTTTTTGATATCTTTCAATACTAAAAATATTAATTGTATATTCTTTATATTTTGTCAATAAATTATAAAAATTATTATCATAAACACTAGTCCAAGATAGAAGATTATCATATACTTCTTCACTTTTCAAATAACTAATGTAATTTCTTGAGATATTAATTAATTTTTCTAAATCAAACAATGCTCCACTACTAGAAATTTTCTTAAAATCAAATTTGAAATCATCAATTGATTTATCTTTATTAGTATCATACCACTGTTCAAAGTTAGTATTAGCTATCGTCATTAAATATAAGTGTACTGCTTCAACTGGAATTCCTAACTCGGCATAATAACTCATTGCAGCTTCAGGATCTTTTCTTTTAGAAAGTTTTCTTCTTACTTCACCTTCTTGTTTCATAATTGGTGATAGATGAGCATATTTAGGTTCTTTAAACCCAAACATTTTAAATAATTGAACATGGATTGGAAGAGATGATACCCATTCATCTCCCCTAGTTATATGTGTTGTACGCATTAAATGATCATCTACTAAATGGGCAAAATGATATGTAGGAAGTCCATCAGATTTCATGATAACGATATCTAAATCGTTTTCAGGAAACTCAATTTTTCCTTTCACTAAGTCATTAACTACTACTTTGTGTTCAAAATCTCCAGGTGACTTTAATCTAATAATAAATTTTTCACCATTATTAATACGATTGTAAGCATCTTCTAATTTTATATGGCGGCAAACAGCATATCTTCCATAATAACCAATTCTGGCTTTCGTAGCTTCTTGCATCTTTCTCGTTTCTTCAAGTTTTTCTTCGCTACAAAAGCAAGGATACGCCATATCATTTTCTATTAGATATTTAATAAAAGTGTGATATATTTCTTTTCTTTCACTTTGAATGTATGGTCCGTAGTTACCAATAGATTCAGTTCTAGATAAAACGCCTTCATCAATATTTATTTTGAAATCTTTTAAATCTTTGACGATACCTTCGATACCATTTTCTACTTCACGTTTTCCATCAGTATCTTCGATTCTTAAATAGAATACTCCATTCGTATCTTTTGCTGCTTTACTTGAAATAAAAGATGCAAGCAAACTTCCCATGTGAACAAAACCAGTTGGACTTGGAGCAAAACGGGTAACCATTGCTCCTTCAGGTAAATCACGTTCTGGATATATTTTTTCATAATCACCAATTGTTTTAGTGATATTAGGAAATATTAAATTAGCTAAATCTTTATGTGTCATCAAAGATCACTCCTTTAAAAAAATGGTTGCCCCTACTAGATTCGAACTAGTGATCATGGAGTCAGAGTCCACTGCCTTACCGCTTGGCTAAGGGGCATCAACAGTTTGATTATAGCACAAAACGTTTAGAAAAAAAAGACTTTCGTCTTTTAAAATATAAAATATTTTACTAGAATAATAATTGCAAAGGCTACACGATAAATGGCAAACACTGAGAAATCGTGTTTTTTGATATAACTTAGTAAAAATTTGATTGAGAATAAACCTACGATAAATGATACAAGAACACCAATAATTGTTTCTATACTGATGGCTAAATCTGGCAATTTTAAGATTGTAGCACCAGCAATAATTGGAACTGACAATAAAAAGGTAAATTTAGTGGCAGCATTTTTAGATAAGCCCATAAGTCTTGCAGCAAGGATAGTAGTACCACTTCTTGAAAATCCAGGAATAACTGCTAGTGCTTGTGATAAGCCAATAATTAAGGCTTGTTTTAAGGTAATATGCTTAAAATCAGTTTCAATTTTATAATGCTTATCAGCCCATCTATCGCCAAGATATATAAGAACACCCATAACAGCTAAGGCAGTCGCAATTAACCATATTTTAGTTCTAAATACATTTTCAACAATATCATCTAGTAAAAAGCCGATAAGAGCTCCTGGTACTGTAGCAACAACTAAATACCAAAACATGCGATTATCAAATGACTCTTTTCCTTTAGTTATTTTTTTGACAGCTCCGATAAATAGGGACCACCATTCTCTGAAAAACACTACAAGAACAGCTAAAAGGGTTCCAAAATGGAGGGCTATATCAAAGGCTATTCCAGATGGTTCCCAACCAAATAAATAAGGAACTAATATTAAGTGAGCCGATGATGATATTGGCAAAAATTCTCCAATACCTTGAACTATTCCTAATATAATTGCTTTTAACATATAATACACTCCTTTAATTAATTATACTACTTACTTTCAATAAATTCCAGTAGACCAATAAACATATTAATATATTTTGGTTCTAGTCCGACTTTTCTTAATTTTCTTAGACTAATTCTTTTTTTATTAACTGGTAATTCACTAAATATTATATCATCAATTTGTTCTTTTAGAATAGTATTTATTTCTAAATCTTCCAAAATTTCACTAATTTCTTCATTAATAACACTGATTGTTTCTATTTCAAGATTTTTTCCGATTATATTTACTTCAATTGTGGAATAAACATTGATGTTATTTAATTTGACTATTAAGTCATTTTTGATGGTTTCATAATTATAAAGTGTTTCGTTATTGTTATATTTAACGATAACTTTTTCAGGACTTTTCATATTTCTAAATCGCAAGACATAGTTCCTGTTAGGAATATTATAATATCCTTCTTTTTTGGATAAAGTAAATTTATAACCAGTATCTACTTTATCTAAATTCATTTTAGTTATTAGATAATTTTTGCCATTATCTTTTATAGATATACCGTCATCTTCATATAATTCGTAGCTACCATATAAGCCGTTTTCAGCTGGAAAAATTTGAAGTTCCATGTTCGTTGGAATATTGGTATCCATATCTAGTGACATAGGAATAATCGATCCTTCTTTAACAAAAATAGGATAATCCTCTTCTTTATAAAAACCACGGTAATATTTATTACCTATGTACTTTTTACCAGAAAAATAATCATACCATATACCGTTTGGAATAAATATATGTTGGACTACTCTATTCATTTCAGGATTTTTTCTTTTAGTAATAGGACTTATCATTATCTTACTACCAAAGAAATATTGATTGACATAATTAGGTTCATCAAATATTTTTGGATATTTATAGTATAGTGGTTGAATAATAGGAACACCATATTTATGATATGTATAACCTTCATTGTAGATATATGGAACTAATTTATTGCGTAATTGCATATACTCTCTTATAACTGATAATTTTATTTGATTCCATTTCCAAGGTTCACGTTTGTAATATTTACCTCCATCACTTGCTAAAATGAAGATAGGATTGAATACGCCAAATTGGATGTATCTAAGATATAATTCATCTTCTTCAATACCACTATAGTAGCCACCAATGGCATGAGCATGCCAACATACTCCAAGATTGGCTGCTCTATTATTGTAGATAGCTAAATTTTTTAAAGTATCCCAACTTACTTTCGTTCTACCACTATATATGACAGGATATCTATGTGGAGCTATACCAGGATTACGTGACAGAATAATTCCTCTTTCTTGCAAATTCGACAATACATAATGATAGTGATTTAATAAGAAGTGACCTTCTTTATCTTTAGGGTTATAATAATCAATATTAAATATTTTGATACCACTATTTGATAAATTAGTAACAATAGTATTTAAATAGATATTGATAGTATCGTTACTGAAAGGATAGAAACTAAGATAATTTGTATTGGTTTGAATAAACTTAATGATTTCGTTAAACAAAGGATCAGTGTTATAAATTGGTAATTCTGGATTAATAGTTAAACCAAATTTTTGTTTTTTACCAACATAATATTTATTTATGTATGATAAATCAAATAAACGATTATCATAAGCAAAGTTATTTACATTATTGTGCCATTTATTACCTAGAAGAAAGACTGATATTGGAATATTATTATCGGAAAATTTTTTTAAGATGTCATCAATACTATACATATTATACATTTCATTTTTATACCACCATGCTCCTAGTGCATATCTTGGAATCATTGGAGGATACCCAGTTAAATTAAAATAGTCTTGAAGGCATAATCCTAAATCTGAACGGTAAGCAAATAAATATGTATCAATAGTATCTCCTTCTCTTTTAATAAATGTATTATTTTCAATAACAAGATTTTTGGAATCATCTATTGTAACAAATCCATCTAAAGAATATAATCCTTTATCTAATCCTTTATCTAATTTTACCTCTCCTTTTATATCAAATTCATCTAATGAATATGTGAGACTACCAACGTTTCTAATTTCTTTATGTCCTGGTGTCCAAATTTTGTCTGTTCCATTTAATGCTACTTTTAAACTACTACTGGTAAAAGAACTTTCTTTGGTATATGTTAGTGTAAAATATTCTGTTGTAATAATTAATATTTGATTTTCGTCACTAATTTGATATAAAAAATCTTCAAAAGTTCTATTTACTACCAAGGAAGTGGCTCTATCTTCAAAAATACCATTTTTATTATATTCAAGGCGAATTAATCTGGGTGTTAAGATAGTAAATCTAAATGTTTGTCCTTTGATAACGTGTTTATCATTAGCAATTAAATTTTTAGGATTTTTAACATAGTATGAAGCATTACTAGCCATTTATATCACCCTCTATTCTTAATAATTATAGCATAGTTTTTGTAAAAACAAAATATATTCTATAAATTAAAAAGCAAATTATTACATTTGCTTTTATTTTATTGTGATTCTAGTGCTTAAGTCATCACTTATACTATCATTGATTGTAGTAAATGAGAATATACCTTTATATTCAGTGCTATTGCCGCCTCTTACTATCCATTTATCATTTGGATTATCATAATTATATGTATTGTTGTACCATGCGCCATTATCATTTATAATCTCTTTAGTGGCGTCACCTAACTTAAATGTATCAATTTGGTATAATTCATAATCTTTGTTACTAACTTCAGTATCTTTAAATATGCTATTTAGTTTACCATTATTTGTGTAATAACTCATGGTATATTCCATAGCACCACCAGACATGTCAAATACACCATATATATTATTTGTTGTAGTGTCTTTGATATTATTTCCAGTTATGGTGGTTTGATTACTATCTATTTCCTTACATGAATTATTATTACATACTCCATATTTTGAGTGAGATAAATATGTAATAGCTCCCCATTCAATGTTTTTAATTATTTGATAGTTATTTTTAACGGCTTTATAGTAATTTGATAAATAATTATTACGCCATGAAGTAGCAGTAGGTTTACTTTCAATTGATATATTATCAGATATACATCCTGATTGAGTGTTTTCGTTGCAATCTTTAACATTTGTTGATAATTCATATTTACTTACCCAAAAACCAGTTAATTCTTCATCTAGGTCTTTAAAGGCATTATGTGTATAATATTTATTATTATCTTCTACAGTAACATCTTTGTTATTTACTGTGCAATGACTTAAATCACAAATAATTTCACCGGTTGTTGCTTTATTTTTTTCAAATATGATATCTATACCTTTTTCGTAGGCGTTATAACTGTCTTTGTTATTTCCTAGAACATTCCAAACACGATATTTATACCTTGGTATCCAAACAAAATATGCCGATACATCGTTATTATTTATAGTAGTACCTATTTTTCTGGTTAAATAATATTCAGTAAGTGTCATAGGGGTAAACTCTGTATATCCACAAATTAATCCCTCATTAATAATATTGATACTATTTTTATAATTTGAAGATATTTCATTATCTTTTAAGATTCGATTGTAAATTAAGATATCGCCAATTGTAAGTTTAGAAATCTCTTTTGCGCTACTGTCAGTAGCAATTAAAAAGTTGCTTTTTGATTTATTAATTTTACCTTTAAGATTAAAACTTCCTAATTTAATGCCATCAATATAAAATGTTACTTTTTCGCTATCATAAGAATATCCGATAAGATACCATTTATTCTCTTCTAGATTATAGTTGTTTGAATTAATAATATTATTGTCATTATTTATGACAAAAGTTTTTTTCTTGGTATCATAGTAATATGATAGATTG
>Ga0310691_10006074_pt1 | contig 12989 bp, 14 predicted proteins | sample 176DNAGHGlowgp2_FD_203887 | JGI IMG/M metagenome (GOLD analysis project Ga0310691, IMG submission 203887) | Sheep rumen microbial communities from Palmerston North, Manawatu-Wanganui, New Zealand - 1766 DNA GHGlow gp2 (v2) (version 2) | ecosystem: Host-associated > Mammals > Digestive system >... | reverse complement strand
ACTCGGCAGTTAAGCTCCTTATCGCCGATGATACTGCATATCATCATGTGGGAAAGTAGGTCGCCGCCAAGGATTTTTGCACAAGCCCCGTCGAGCTTTCGAGCTCCGGGGCTTTTTGCGTTTCCGGCGGCGTCTTTGGCGCGCTCCGGCAGGTCGGCTTGTCTGGCAGGCGAGGGTGCCTGGCAGGCCGCCAGGCAAGTAGTCGGGGGCCTACCGCGCCTTCTGTGCATATTGCGGCGCATAGTGGTCGCCGGTGCGCTGGCGAGTGGCCACCCCGTCGCGCCCTCGGACAGGTCCGCCGACCGGCTGGAGCACGGCTTCGTGATTGGGGCGGCGAAATTTCTCTTTTCTCGCCACGCAGACGCACCGGTCGTGCTGCACTCGTCGCCTCCCAGCGCAAAGGAACGCTTCGCAGCGCCAGCGAGGCCTCTGAATTTCTTAGAGGTTCCTCGCTGGCACCACCTTGCGCCGGGCTTCTCGCGTGGCCAAAAGGCAGGTGTGCTGCGTGGCGTTGAGGAAAAATGAGGCGGTATGTGCTGCATCCGCGCAACGGCCCAGCCGGACGGCGACACCATTGTCAACGTTATGACGATTTCCTTTTCAGCGGGACGGCGGTACTGTCTTGGTCAAAACGAAAGCGACACGAATGCCGGAACGATAGCACATGGAGACCGTAATATACAGGAGGAAGACGTGAGCGAAGGCAAGGCATCGACAGACCCGAAGGCGGGCTGGAAGCCCACGGCTTCCAGGGAGAGGGCATCCGCAAGGTATACGACCAGGACAAGGAGGTGTGGTTCTTCTCTGTCGTGGACGTCATCGGCATCTTGACGGAGCAGTCCGACGTCAACGGAGCAAGGAACTACTGGAAGGTCCTCAAGAACCGTCTGAAAAACGAGGGCAGCCAAGTGGTTACAAATTGTAACCGGTTGAAGCTAACTGCCCAGGACGGCAAGAAAAGACTGACCGACGTTGCTGATGCTGAGACCATGCTCCGCATCGTCCAGTCAGTTCCCAGCCCCAAGGCAGAGCCCGTCAAGCTGTGGCTCGCCAAGGTAGGACACGAGCGCATCAAGGAGATGGCCGACCCGTCCATCGCGCTCGACCGCTCCCGCGAATACTGGAAGCGGCAGGGGCGCTCCGAGAAGTGGATCGAGCAGCGCATGCGGGGCCAGGACACCCGCAACAAGCTCACCGACTACTGGAAGGAGCACGATATCAAGGAAGGCAGAGAATTCGCCATCCTCACAGACATCATCCATCAGGAGTGGTCAGGACTCACCACCAGAGGGACAAGAACCTGAAGGGACTGAAGGACCAGAATCTCCGCGACCACATGTCCGAGGCCGAACTTATCCTGACGGCCCTCGCAGAGCTGTCCACCCGCCAGATTGCCGAGGCGAGAAACGCCACAGGCTTCGGACCGAACGCCCAGGCCAGCCACAAGGGCGGAGCCATTGCCAAGCGCGCTAGACAGGAGCTTGAAGCGGAAACAGGCACCAGCGTCGTCACGGGCGAGAATTTCCTCCCGCCGAAGAAAGAGAAGGCTCTGCCGACATCACCGAAGAAGGACGGAATCTAACTGACCATGGAAGTATCGACTTCCACCCCCTGCCATGAAACCAGAAATGGTTAGATTTCGGCTCAAGGGAAGGGGTACCTCCTCCCATGGCATTGCATAATTTCAATATGTTAGCGTCAGTTCCACAGGAAAACGCCGAAAAGCCAGGAGCAGAGCCACTTTTCGGCCTTTGCTCGAGTAAAAAGATGTAGTCATCAGCTCTGGGGGTCAGCCGGCCCATCCGGCCCTGCCTTTCTTCACGCATCCTCTTCCTCGTTCTGTCCCTCTCATTCTCTCCCTCCTCCATGCCGTCTTCGCGGAAGTCCTACGCGCGTCGGCAGCCTTGCTCCACGCCGGCGGTTTTGCCCCGCGCAATTGGGCTTTTCTGCAGGCGCAAGGACGCCGGCGCCTGTTTTTGACATTTTTTTTGGGGAGACACTTTACGAAGCGCGATCACGCCTTACCTTAATGGCACGCCGGAAAGGGCGGGGCGCAAGGCCCTGCGGCATCCGGCTCCTAAAGCTGAGACGAAAAGAATCGATCCGAGGAGGATATATACATGTCCAAAATCATAGGCATTGACCTTGGCACCACGAACTCCTGCGTCTATGTCATGGAAGGCAAGGATCCCAAATGCGTAACGAATCCCGAGGGCGGACGCACCACCCCCTCCATCGTTGCCTTTACGGACAAGGACCGTCTGGTTGGCGACATCGCCAAGCGCCAGGCCGTTACCAATCCCAAGCGTACCGTCTTCGCCATCAAGCGCCTCATGGGCCGCAAGTTCAGCGCCCCTGAAGTCGCCCGCTGGATGGAGAGCTCTCCCTATGCCATCAAGGAAGCCGCCAACGGCGATGCCGGCGTGGAGATCGACGGCCGCGTGTACAGCGCCCCTGAAATTTCCGCAATGATTCTGGCCAAGCTGAAGGCCGATGCTGAAGCTTACCTTGGCGAGAAGGTGACCGACGCCGTCATCACCGTGCCCGCCTACTTCAACGACGCCCAGCGCCAGGCCACCAAGGACGCCGGCCGCATCGCCGGCCTCGACGTCAAGCGCATCATCAACGAGCCCACGGCCGCTTCGCTGGCCTACGGCGCGGACAAGAAGAACAACGAAAAGATCGCCGTCTTCGACCTTGGCGGCGGCACCTTCGATATCTCCATCCTGGAAGTCGGCGACGGTGTCGTCGAAGTGCGCGCCACCAATGGCGACACCTTCCTCGGCGGCGAAGACTTCGACCAGCGCGTCATCAACTACATGGTCGACGACTTCAAGAGCCAGAACGGCATCGACCTTTCCGCCGACAGCATGGCCCTGCAGCGTCTGAAGGAAGCGGCCGAGAAGGCCAAGAAGGACCTCTCCACCTCCATGGAGGCCGAGATCAACCTGCCCTTCATCACCGCCGACCAGAACGGCCCCAAGCACCTCATGATGAAGCTCTCCAGAGCCCGCCTCGAGTCCATGGTCATGGACCTCGTCGAAAGGGCCAAGGAGCCCTGCAAGAAGGCCCTCGCCGATGCCGGCCTCTCCGCCAGCGAAATTGACGAAGTCATCCTCGTCGGCGGCATGACCCGTATGCCTTTGGTCCAGAAGATGGTGGGCGAGTTCTTCGGCAAGGAACCCAACCGCTCCGTGAACCCCGACGAAGTGGTCGCCATGGGCGCGGCTATCCAGGGCGGCATCCTCGCCGGCGACGTGAAGGACGTGCTTCTGCTCGACGTCACTCCCCTGAGCCTTGGCATCGAGACCATGGGCGGCGTTTTCACCCGCCTCATCGACCGCAATACGACCATCCCGACCCGCAAGAGCCAGATCTTCACCACGGCATCCGACAACCAGCCTGCGGTTTCCATCCACGTTCTGCAGGGCGAGCGTCCCATGGCCGCCGACAACATGACCCTGGCCCGCTTCGACCTGACCGGCATTCCTCCGGCGCCCCGCGGCGTGCCGCAGATTGAGGTCTCCTTCGACATCGATGCCAACGGCATCGTCAAGGTTTCCGCCAAGGATACCGGCACCGGCAAGGAGCAGTCCATCAAGATTACCGCCTCTTCCGGCCTCTCTGAAGAGGACATCCAGCGCCTGGTGAAGGAAGCCGAAGCCCACGCCGGCGACGACAAGAAGAAGCAGGAACTCATCGAAGCCCGCAACCAGGCCGACAGCCTCATCTACGGCACCGAGAAGTCCCTGCGCGACCTGGGCGACAAGGTCGATGCCAGCGAGAAGAGCGAAGTCGAAGCAAAGATTGCCGACCTCAAGAAGGCCATGGAAGGCGACGACGTCAATGCCATCAAACAGGGCACCGAGGCCCTCTCCGCCACTTCCCACAAGCTGGCCGAGAAGCTCTACCAGAACCAGAACATGGGCGGCCAGGCCGGTCCCGGCGCAGGACAGCAGCCCGGCGGCGCCCAGCCTGGTGCCGGCAAGCCTGACGACGATGTCGTCGATGCCGACTTCACCGAAGTGAAGAAGTAGAGATTCAATAATTTCAAAGCATTAGGTTGCCTTTCGCCCCATTTCTGCACCATTTTGCACCTTTCCTCGGAGTGCATGCCGGTGTTGGACATGGGGCCTCTGCAGGCAAGGAACGCCCCGCTGACAAAGCGGGGCTTTCTTTTTGCTGTCGTCCATCATCACGACGTGGCTCTTCAAGGCGCGAACATCCTGCTGCTGAGCCCCGCTTCGGCGGGGCTTCATTTTCTCTATGCCCACAAAGGAAGCGTCTCTTCACCCGCCGGCGCGCCCCTCTGCCGCGGCGTGGTCGCGGGCGGGGAGGCGAGCCGGGAAGGGAGAAGGATGGCGTCCTTCAGGCGAAGCGCTTCGACCGGTGCGGCAGGGAAGATGAAGGCCCTGCCTGCAGGGGATTCCGTCCCAGGCACGCACAGCAAGACGGTCCGAAGCGCCGTCGCCTCAAGCCGTCCCTGAATGCGCCTACGGAGATGACCTACGCCGTTGCCAGGCCCACCTTCTTCCAGACTTCCGTCCGGGCGGAAGACGCCTGCGCCGCAGTCGGCGAAGTGGCCTTGGCTCCTTGGCGCCGAGCAGAACGCCTTCGGGGAAAACTTCTGAGATAGCCGACGGCGCACAGGTGCGTGATGTTCGCCATGCTGCCCAGGGCGCTGAGGAAGACCATGGCGTCTCCTCCTGGCGGATGCGGGGCTAGGCTTTGCCGGCTCCGTCCTTCTGGCCCGCTTCGGGCAGGGTCTTGTTGACGTACTCGGCGAGAGCCTTGCCGGCCTTGAAGAATGGCAGTCGCTTGGGCGGCACCGCGACGGTCTCGCCCGTCATGGGGTGTAAAGCGACAAGGCGAAAATACAGTTGGCGACAGGTTAAAAACACACCACTCCTTACGTCCTTCCCGGGAGAGGCCATTTCCGCCCCTGGAACGGGCCTGAACGCCGTTTTGGCACGCAGGCCAGGGAGTGTCCCTTGCCCCTTCTTCTCCGCATGGGCGCGCCTGCCTTCCTTGCAGTGGCCCTCCAGCCAGGCCCCTGTCCTTGCCTCCCCGACTCCTGGCTTGGCGGTCGCTTCTGCGAGATAAAGGAGCCGGCCCTCTTCTGCATCATCGGCATCCGGCAGGAGAGAAGGGAAAACCTTGCCGACATCGGCGACTTCCAGGCCCTCATGCGCATCCGGGCCAGCGCTGCCGGATTCCAAACGGCAGGCGGCGGTGCAGGCATCATGCCCGCGCCGCCGCACAAGGTCATGCGAGCGAGGAAAAGGATGGCTTAGGAAAGGGAGCAGCCGTCGGGACCGCAGACGGCGCCTCCGGCCAGGTTCAGGGGCTGGAGATGCTCCTTGGCCATGACTTCCTTGAGGATGTCGATGAAGGTCTCCAGGGGGACGGCGCCTGAGAAGGCGTACTTCTGCCCGAGGACGAAGTAGGGCACGGCATGGATGCCGAAGCGCGCAGCCTCGCGCTCGTCGGCGAGCACGGCGTCCGCAAAGCCGCCGTCGTCGAGCATGGCGCCCGTTTCGTCCACGTCGAGACCCGCTTCGGCGGCAATGGTCTGGAGGGTCTTTCTGTCGCCGAGGTCCGCGCCGTCCTTGAAGTAGGCCTTGAAGAGCCTGGCCGGCATGTCCTTCACGCCCTTGCTGGCCCCAAACTTGGCAAGCCGGTGGGCGTCGAAGGTGTTGGCGGCCTTGGCGTTGAGGTAGTCCCAGTCGAGGCCTTCCCCGGCGGCCGTCCTGCTTGTCTTGAGGATCCAGTTCCGGGCCTTCTCCTCGGTCAGGCTGTACTTGCGCATGTAGCTCTCCACTATGGGCGGAGACTGGGGAACGGGGCTCGGGTCAAGCTCGAAGCTTTTCAGTTCGATGGTGAAGAGATGCTCCGCATGGAGCGCCTTCAGCGCGTTTTCAAGGCGCTTTTCAGCGATGTGGCAGAAAGGGCAGCCGAAGTCGGACCAGATTTCGATGAGCATGAGTGGTGAACTCCCAGAGTTTGCCTGTACGGTGCAGGAGCAGGATAGCCTTGGCCTGGGCGCCGTGGCAAGACGATGCGGGAGCCCCTGTCGCATCAGCCTTCAGGATGCGTAAATGATTCCTGCCGTGCCTGGTTGGCTTTGCTGTCCTTTTTCCGCTCGCTGCCGAAGCCTTCTCGTTGCACTGCTTCCGAGCGGTCTGTCGCGCATTTCTGCAGGCAGGGGAGAGATGCCAATGATCAGCTCTGCGGCGGCAAGCCCGCCGGGATCCCATTCTGCCATGCGCATTCCTGGCAGCTGGAGTCGCGAGGCCCTCAGGCTGCATCTTGCCGGCAGGCTGGAAGAGACCGTGAAACTGGCCATCCGGGATGCCGGAATGTTCGTTGAGCGCTTTGAGCAGGCAGCCTGTTGCGTGCGCATGCACGGGGATTGTCGAGCAGGGCTGCTGTTCTGTCGCGAGAGTCGCGAGATCCTCAAGCGCCGGCCCGGAGATGTGGAAATGCCCAGCAATGCGTGCGTTTGCTACACGAAGCTGCACAAGTGCAGGGAAGCAGTCAGCTATGCCGAAAGGATGCTTGCCGTCAATCCGGACAACACTGATGCCCGCGACATGCTCGCGCATGCCTGCGGACGCCTGCAGGACATGCCGAAGGCTAGGTAAGTCGGCACGCGGGCTCTTATGTTCAAGGGCTGGGCAGTCCTAAAAGCCTCCTCTGGAATCGGTATGAACCAGCGGGCCGGAGTTGAGGCCTTTCTGCGCGAAGCCAGGCAGAAAAGTCCGTGCGTTCCTTCTCGCTTTTCCGCGCCAACCACCGCTACCTTCTCAACGCCCTCTACAACGTCCTTGTCGCAAGGAGCACTGCCCCGGCTGGATTATGCGCTTCTATCTGGACAAGACGGTGCCTGAAGCTTTCCGACAGATCCTCCTCGGCATCTTTGCGCACAGCGGGCACAACATCCGGAAGGCATCGGGGGAACTGGGCTTCGATGGCGCTGGAAATGGCGCCGACGGTGGCCGGGACGTTGCGCGTCCCACTAGCGCTCCAGCACCGCGCCCTGCCAGGCGGACATTCCCTGGCCGAAGGTGGTGCACGCAAGCAGGGTGCAGAAATGCTCCGCCTTGTCGAGGGAGACGGCTACGGACTCGCCGGCGAGCAGGCTTCCCGTGAGCACGCACGCAAAGATGCCGCCCGTTCCCGAATAGTGTACGGGCACGCAAGAGGAGTCGATGCGCCAGAAGGCGTTGCCCCGGCGTTCGTAGGCCAGCACTGAGGCGTACTACAGATCGTCTCTTTCGCCGCGCGCAGTGGCATGCCCGTGCCGACGACCATGTCCGCCCCTCGGCCGGCGAGTTCCTTCAGCCAGTCCTTGCGGGGCTTTTCTTATGGCTTTTTGAGCTAGGCCGTGCCCCTTCTTCATGACAACCCGCCATGGAAGGCGTGACTTCCGCCACCGACCATGAAAACCAGGATTGGCTTTAGCAAGGCTCCCGGCACGGGCTGGATGGCTAGTTCCCTGCCCTGACTAGGGTATAAATTTTTAAACTTTTGCTTGCCATGGGAGCGTCTTTGCAGTTAAGGTCAAGGTCAACAGGAAGGGGCCTCAAATTGTTTGCGGCACAAATCATTTGAGGTTCTACAAATGAAGAAGATGATGACGCTCGTCCTGGCGGCAGGACTGCTTGCCTGTGCGCAGTCTGCTCAGGCTATCGACTTTAAGGCCAAGGGCCAGTGGCTCATGGGGTTCAGCCTTGGCCAGGGCAGCTTCCTGAGGAGCGTTGCCGGCCAGCGCGTCGACCATGAAGACAAGTTTTCCGCGGCCCAGCGCGTCCGCCTCCAGATGGACGCCGTGGCTTCGGAATACCTCTCTGGCACCGTGTACTTTGAAATCGGCGACCAGCACTGGGGCAAGGCGAACGAAGGCGGCGCCCTCGGCGCAGACGGCAAGATCGTTGAAGTCAAGAACGCCTACCTTGACTGGACCATTCCCGAGACCGACTGGAAGGTCCGCATGGGCATCCAGAACGTGGCCCTGCCCAGCGCAGCCGGCGGCTCTGCCGTCATGGACGACGATGCCGCGGGCATCATCGTGCACGGCCCCGTCACCGAAAACATTGGTCTGCTCGCAGCCTGGGTGCGTCCCCTGAACGACAACTACACCTCGACTGGCGCCAAGAACACTGGCAACGACAAGGATGGCTACCTTGACAACGTCGACATCTTTGCCCTGGCCGCGCCCATGACCTTCGACGGCGTCAGCGTCACCCCCTGGGTCTCGCTCGTGCTCTTCGGCCAGAACGCCCTGCGCAACATCGGCATCGGCCAGGCCAACTTCCTCTCCAACTACGGTTCCTACCGCTGGAACCATGGCGCCGGCGACGGCACCTGGGGCCGGTCCAAGGCCAACACCTTGGCCTTCTGGGCCGGTCTGCCGGTCAAGCTCTCCCTCTGGGATCCCCTCAACGTCGAGTTCGACTTCAACTACGGCTACGCGCAGAGCCAGGGCCGCGGCTGGATCGAAAACAGCGACGGCATTCGCAAGCGCTTCGACACCCGTCGCGAAGGCTGGCTGGCCAAGGCCCTTGTCGAGTACAAGATGGACTGGGGCGTTCCCGGCATCTTCGGCTGGTACGCCTCCGGCGACGACAGCAATCCGAAGAACGGCTCCGAGCGCATGCCCGTCCAGTCCGCCATGGGCAACATGACCTCCTTCATGGGCGACGGCAACCTTGGCTGGTCTTCCCACGACTCCCTGTATGACCGCAACCTCAGCTACACCGGCACCTGGGGCATCGGCCTTCAGGTCCGCGACATGAGCTTCCTTGAAGATCTCAAGCACACCTTCCGCGTGGCCCTGTGGGGCGGCACCAACAGCCCCAAGATGGCCAAGTACGCCTCGTCCACCACGGCCTGGGACTGGGGTTCCGACGATGTCTCCGGCACCGTCGAGCCTGAGCTCTACCTGACCAAGATGGACTACCTGCTCGAGTTCAACCTGGTCAACTCCTACAAGATGTATGAGAACTTCGAGATCAACTTCGAACTCGGCTACGTCGTGAACATGATCGACCACGACACCTGGAAGAAGGGGAGCATGCACAGCGCCTACACCAAGCAGGATGCCTGGAAGGCCCAGCTGATCTTCGCATACTCCTTCTAGCGAAACCGGCTGGGCGTTGCCCGCTCTATCCCCATGCTGAAAGCCCCTGTCTCAAGGCGGGGGCTTTCTTCTGCGCCTCGGCTTCGGGCCTCATCTGTGCTTCTCCTCGCTTCGCCACAGCCAAAGTACAGGCCTGAATCAGCTCATCGTCATGAAAAACGGCCTGTCCTCACCGTCCCAGAACGCCTTGTGTTCGGCGTTCACCAGGAAAAGGCTTTTGGCCATCTTTCCCCCAAAAAAAGGAAGGAGAGAACGATCTGTTTTGGCATCAGTTCAGCGGACAGTCTCGACTCAAGGAAGGACTTGTCTGCCCAGGCCAATGGGCAGCTGAGCGCCTTAAAAAAGTCTCGGATTTTTGTCTTGCCAAGTGAGCCACTTTACCCTGGATGATCTGCACTACTGGATAGGGCGCGCGTTTGATATGGACAATGACCATTTGTGGGAGTTCTACGTCGGCCCGAGACGCCCGTATGTCCGAACCGGGCGCATTACCTGCGGCGAGATGGGCGACTATGGCGACGTCGAGCGCATTGCCTGGGAGGTGACGCTGGAGGACCTCAAGCTCAGGCCGAGAAAGACCTTCTACTATGTCTTCGATTTCGGCGACAGCTGGTGGTACAAGATCAGCGTGGTCAAGCTGAAGGCGCCGCTGGCGGAAGGGGCCGAGTATCCGCGCATCGTGGAGCGCATCGGCAAAAGCCCGGAGCAGTATCCCGTCTACGACGATGACGAGGACGACGAAGACGAAGTCCTGCACTGCTGGAGGGCGGCGAGGCATAGTCGCCGTCGGCAGACAGCTGGACCTGCGCGGCCCCGGAGACCTTGGACATCCGGCAGGGAGGCGTTCAGCAGCTTCCTGAACACACTTGCCCCTTGTCGCACACCCTCGTGATTTCATCACAGAATCCGCAGGGGATCCGCGTTGCACGTGAAACGAGCCCACCCTGGACACGGGGCTCTTTGCCTCCGCGCTGGCCGCTCCCCGCCCGCTTCGTCTGCCTGCCGAGCAAGCCGTGCTGAGCTAAGCGCTGAGCCTTCCCCCTCGGTTCTCCGCACGCCTGGGAGTATTTCGTGCCATGCAGCCTGTTCAGTCTGCCATTGCTCCTGGGCCGGGGCAGGTGCGCGGAGGTGCGCCTCCGCTCTTCCGGCTTTGGCCTCGAGATGGTAAAGGCCAGGATTGGTTCCGAACCCGGCAGCTTGCCGGAACAGCAAGGCGCGGCCTGTTCATGCCGCCCGGCAGGAGGAGAGAAATTGGACCTGGCGACACATGCTGACACGTCCTGCATCCGTCTCAAGGTGCAGGTGCTCTCTGGCAGAGGCTATTCCTTCAAGAGCCTCGACATCGTGCGCGTCATCGACGTGCTTCCGCGCCAGACGCTGGCGGATCTGTCGCGGTGCATCGAGCGGGCTTTCGATCGGGAGATGGACTTCCACAGGTGGGAGTTCCTTTTCGGCGCGAAGCGCCCCTACGACCGGAATGCGCTGTGCTTTGGCGGCAGCGATTTCGGAGGGAGCGATGACGATGACGGCGACACGCCCGCAGGGGCGGGGGTGTCGCTGGAGCAGATTGGGCTCAGGCCGAGGATGGTCTTCCACTATCTCTACGACTTCGGGGACGACTGGTGGCACAAGATCAGCGTTGCCAAGCTGAAGGCGCCGGTTGTCGAGGGCGGCAGCTATCCCCGCATCGTGGAGAGTTTTGGCCAAAGCCCCAAGCAGTACTACTACGGCGAGGAGGGCGAAAGCCAGTTCGTCGGCGACGATGACGAAGACGATGACGACATCTGGGAGGACGGCGAGTCTCTGGACAGTCAGGATGCCCAGGATGCTCAGGAACCCCAAGATGCCCAGTCCGGCAAGGACGGCAAGGCCGGCCAGAAAAGCTAGCATCGGGGCATGTGCCTCGCCGTACCCGTTTCGGCTCTGCGGCGCGGCATGCCAGAACTCGGCGACAAGGATGCAATATGGCGAAGAAAAAGAAGCAGACGCAGAACCCCGATCTGAAAAAGGAGACAGGCAAGGCGCTTCCCCCGGCAACGCTGGATACGCTGGACGCGATGCTCAGCGATGTCTTCGTGCGGACGAGCGGAGGCGTTTCCCGGCTGTTCACCGGCCTCTCCGGCGTCTACAACGCCGCAAGGTCGCGTATGCTGGCAGGGCTGGATCAGTTTGGCAGCCCGGGTGTCGCTCCGGCGAAGATTGCGGCGTCCATGGAGCTTTTTCTGCGGAACACGCTGTGCGCCTTCAAGGACCGCCCCCTGCCTTCGCTGGAGGATAGGCTCTGCGAAGCTGTCCGGCAAAGCCTTGGCCTGCAGGGACGGCCCGGCATTTCCCCTACGGCCTGTACCGGCGTCTGGAGGCTGCGCTTCCGCCTGCCGAGGCCGCGTCCTTCAAGGACGTCGACTGGGAGACGCTGTCCAGCGGGATGGCGCGGCGCATCGCAGCCAGTGCGGAGCGCTCGCTGGTGAAGACCTACGCCCGCCTGCGCGAACTGACGCAGGACTACAGCTTCCTGCTCGACAGCAGGGGACGGTTCTCGGTGGAGTCCTTTGCCAGCCCGGCTTTCCCCCGCACGGCTCCCAGTGCGCCTGAAGACAGGATGCGGCATGTCTTGAAGGCAGTCATGGAGAGCTTTATGTGCATGGAGAAGGTGCTGAAGAAGCGCAAGCCCCTTGCCGACGCCCTGCGCAAAGCGATTCACGAGGCGATCTATCCCATGGTGGGGCAGGCAGGCGAGGTGCTGTCTCCCTATTTCGTCCAGAGCACGCCGGTCGGCCGGGCGCTTGTCGCCTGGGAGCATGCCGAAGCCGAGGCCGACTGCGATGCCTATCTGGCAGAGTTCGACCAGCGTCTCGCTGCTTCGGGGCAGAGCTGGGGCATCTGGGACAAGTATAGTTTCCATGTCCGCTTCATGCTGAGCGGATTCGACATCAGCGATCGTCTGACCGCCGGCTTCAAGGCGCAGCTTGAGCGCGCGGCAGCCTACATCGAGCAGCGCCGCGTGCCCCAGTAGGTCTGGAGCGTCGCGGCGTGCAGGCTCAGTCAAGGAGTGTGGCAGATGAGAAAACTGGACAAGAAGGCCAAGAAGGCCAAGAAGGCGGCAAAGGCACGGAAGGCGGGCCACGTGCCGTCCTGGTGCGCGGCGCCCAAGCCCCCGATGACCGAGGAGGATCTGCGCGAACTCTGGAACGACCCCGACGCCTTGGTCTGGTCTCCGGCCAGCCTCGCCGAGGACTGCTGCATCCGGTCGGCCGCGGCGACGGCATGGTTCATGCGCGACGTCTACGGCGCCTACTACCGGACGATGCACGACCACAGCGCGATACACAGCGAGACCGGGACGGTGACGGAAGAACAGGCGAAGCGGCTCACGGTCCAGATCTTCAGCGACTCGCTCTTTGCCTTTAGCGGCGAGGGCCGCGCGCTGCCGGAGCTGGCCGATGCCGTCCGCGACACCGTCCTGCAGGCATTTGGCCTGCGGGGACGGCCCGGCATTGCGGTCAGCGTTGTCTACGGGTGGCTTGCGGAGCATCTGCCTGAAGATAGGGCCGCGCCCTTCAGGGACGTCGACTGGGAGGCGCTGGCAGGGCAGATTGCGGAGCAGGCCCTTGCCAAGGCGAAGCCTGCCTTTGTCGATGCCTACCGCAGGCTCCGCGATCTGACGGCCCGCTATCCTGCGGTTCCCCAGCTCGATCTTGCCGTGACCGATGCGTCCAGCGAGGCGTGCGGACTGCCCTCCTTCGTGCCGGCACACGATGCCGGGCGCATGTCCTTCCTCAGCCGGGAGCAAGACCGCTGCACGCAGCTGCTGGCGTCCTGCGTGAAGCTGCGCCAGGACTTTGCCGAC
>Ga0310691_10006073_pt1 | contig 12991 bp, 11 predicted proteins | sample 176DNAGHGlowgp2_FD_203887 | JGI IMG/M metagenome (GOLD analysis project Ga0310691, IMG submission 203887) | Sheep rumen microbial communities from Palmerston North, Manawatu-Wanganui, New Zealand - 1766 DNA GHGlow gp2 (v2) (version 2) | ecosystem: Host-associated > Mammals > Digestive system >... | reverse complement strand
TGCTTCCCGTAAATAAGGAAAAGTACGACTACTCATTTGACATTCTCGACAGAGAAGGATGGTATCCCGAATACCCCGTAATAAACAAACTCGATAACACATTCTTTACAACTTATCTTCCCGGTGTACTGGATAATAACACTATGAAGACAGTCTTTCGTATTGCTTTCGATACTTCGGAAAGAGCTTCTTTTTCTGAAGCGTTGAAAAAGGCAGTCGTTCCGGCGTACTCCCGTTATTGGCACGGTTATATAGCCGTTCTTCGTCCACTTATGAATTTGCTGGACTACGAGCAGATGCAGATACTAAATTCATTCCTGCTCATCACTCTTGTAGCCTTTGTCGCTATCGGTTTTTACAATCGCGGAGGAATTAAAAAAGCATTGATGTATCTTTCTTCCGTTATGCTCATAATGCCTATGGCCATCGGGATATGCTTTCAATACACGTGGGTTTTTCACATAGCAAACATTGCCATTCTCATCTATTTCAGAAAACAAGACTGGTTTGAACAGGGGAATAGATATTTCTTTTATTTCCTGGTGATAGGTATTTTTACTGTCTATCTCGATCTGCTCACATATCCTCTTTATGCATGGGCACTTCCTGCATTTACCTGGATTCTTTTCGATAAAAAAGACAGATTTGAAGGCAGGAAGGGCTTCATTAATGTATTTAAATTGGTTATTCCCTTCACGATAGGGTATGCCGGTGTCTGGTTTTTGAAGTGGATCATCGCTTCTCTTGTTCTGAGAAGAAACGAATTGTCAGAAGCTGTACGCGAGGTACTGGCAAGAAGTGGCAGCGGTTTCACCTTAAGAGACAGAATTTTTACCTACTATAGGAATTGGAAGCACTACTCCTACATTATATATCTTTTGATACTTATCGCATGGCTTCTCTGGTGGCTTATTCTCGGTGTCATCCGGGGATATAAAAAGAATAATCGCGCGATCGCCATCGGACTTATCGCTCTCTCACCGGTGGCATGGTATACTTTGGCATCCAATCATTGCTATGTTCATCATGCATTTACATATCGCAATCTCAGCATAATGTTTGCGGCGGGGATCGCTCTTATGGTCGACAGTATTCCCGAAAAGCGAATAGAAGAACAGAGTTTAAAGCGAAGGCTTGTTACTTCTTTCATCACTTGCTGTATAGCGGGATTTATATCGATCGGTCTAATGATGGTTTCAAGGGAAGATACCGAGACCTCCAATAAGGAAAGCATCGCCGGATTTGATGAGTATACGTTGCAAAACGGGCTGCACCTTGATTTCGACCTGACTCCGAGAATAAAAGATATTGTCAGAGTCTGTATCGGCCTTCAGAGTGACAGCACTGAAGGTAACTATGTATATACAGTAAGCGATGAGTCCGGCGAGGTTTACCGTATTGTAGTACCGATAACCGGGAATCAAGGTTACAATTATTACCTGCAGGATGTAAACTGGCGGCTGATCCCCGGGAAGACATATCGTTTTTCGGCCTGGGCAGAAGGAAATAACAGCGATGTTAAGTTCTATTTATCAAAAGACGGTACCAGATACCTGGAAGAATTGACCGGTACCGTCAACGTCGGAGGGATCCCTTACTCGGGTGAACCCCTCGTAGGGTATTCATACTGGTTCAGATCTCCGTCCAGATATGTGAAGCTTAGCCTGGTTCTTTTCTGGTTTGGGCTAATTACGGTTTCCTCTTATACTTTATGGTGTGTTTACTACATCATCAAAGATGACGATGCAAAAAAATGAATGATAACAAACTAGACGAAAAATACATGAAGCTTGCAATAAAGCAGGCACAGAAAGCCTTCGATCTGGGCGAAGTCCCGATAGGGTGTGTTATTGTGTATGAAGGAAAAGTGATAGGACGCGGTTATAACCGCAGGAACACTGATAAGAATACTCTAGCCCATGCAGAAATAACCGCCATAAACAAGGCAAGCAAAAAGATCGGCGACTGGCGGCTCGAGGGCTGCACTCTTTACGTAACTCTCGAGCCCTGCCAGATGTGCTCGGGTGCCATCGTTCAGGCCAGGATACCGAAAGTTGTGATAGGATGCGACAACCCGAAAGCAGGCTGCGCCGGTTCGATTCTCAATATACTGAATCATCCGGCATTCAATCATCAGGTTGAGACCGTAAAAGGTGTACTCGAGGAGGAGTGTAGCAGGATGCTGACAGACTTCTTTAAAGGGTTGAGAGAGCGATTAAAAGTAGAACGAGGGAACCTAAAATCCTCATATGATAATAATAATGCGGCTGACTGAATAAGACAGCCGCATCTTTTTTACAGTATTATATTTCTATTGCTTTACAGACATCCTTCTGTGCGGGAATTGCCTTAATATAGGTCTCGATATATTTGTCGAATCCGGCAACATCTGCCGCGTCGGGCTGCATTACGCTTCCCTTCTCGCCGTGGAATACTTTCTCGGAAAGATAACTGTCAAGGCTCTCGCCTTCCGCCTTTTTCACCATGTAAGCGGCAAGGATAGCCATTCCCCAGGGGCCGCCCTCTCCGGCCGTCTCCATTACGGCTACGGGCGCGTTCATGGCGGCTGCCAGGATGCTCTGTCCTACGCCCTTTGTCTTGAAGAGCCCTCCGTGACCGTAGATCGTATCAACCTTTACCTGTTCTTCTTTAAAGAGGATATCGCATCCTATCTTAAGTGTTGCCAATGAAGCATAAAGATGAGTCCTGATGAAATTTGCAAGATTCATCTTTGCATCGGGCTTTCTTGCGAACATCGGTCTTCCCTCATCAGTTCCGATTACGGGTTCGCCGGACAGTGTGTTGAAAGCAAGAAGTCCGCCGCAGTCCTTATCACCCTTTAAGGCATTATTGTAAAGCATTCCGTAGATCGTGTTGAGGCTCACATCCATTCCGAACATCTCGGCGAATTCCTTAAAGAGCCCTATCCAGGAATTGATATCGGAAGTGCAGTTATTGCAGTGGACCATTGCTACCGCAGGGCCTGCGGGAGTTGTAACAAGGTCTATCTCCTCGTGAACTTTCTTGAGGTTTTCCTCAAGTACCACCATTGCAAATACGCTGGTACCTGCCGATACATTACCGGTTCTTACCGCAACGGAATTGGTAGCAACCATGCCTGTTCCCGCGTCTCCCTCGGGAGGTGCGATGGGTATTCCCGCCTGCAGATTGCCGGATACATCCAGTGCCTTTGCGCCTTCCTCGGTGAGGGTACCTGCGGATTCACCCGCAACAAGCACCTTGGGAAGGATGTCTCTTATATTCCATGAGAACTGCTTAACCTTATCAAGGGAAGCAAATTTATCAAGCATTTCGCTGTTGTAATCGCATTTGGAAGAATCGATGGGGAACATTCCCGATGCTTCGCCCACACCCATCACCTTCTCACCGGTCATCTGCCAGTGAATGTATCCGGCAAGGGTTGTAAAGAATGCAATATCCTTTACATGCTCTTCTCCGTTAAGGATAGCCTGATAGAGATGTGCGATGCTCCAGCGCTGGGGAATGTTAAATCCGAGCACTTCTGTGAGCTCCTTTGCTGCCTCTCCGGTAATGGTATTTCTCCATGTTCTGAAGGGAACAAGAAGATTTCCTTCCGCATCAAAAGGCATATATCCGTGCATCATCCCGGAAAAACCGATAGCGCCGAGAGTCTTTATCTCAAGGTCGTATTTTTCTTTTACATCTTTTCTGAGCCTTGAATAGCAGTGCTGAAGGCCCTTCCAGATATCGTCAAGACTGTATGTCCAGATGCCGTTCTCGAGCTTGTTTTCCCACTCGTGGTCGCCCGATGCGATGGGAACATGGTTCTCGTCTATGAGCACTCCTTTTATTCTTGTGGATCCAAACTCGATACCGAGGATCGCTTTTCCGCTTTCAATGCATTCTTTTGCGCTGTTCACCTTTATGTCCTCCTCCAAATATAAAACGTTGAGCCCGTCCGCTCATTTATCCATATCGCAACAGATTAATTCTAACAGAATATACCTTAGTGTTCTTCCTAAATATTGCTCACAACTTACCATTTTTTGTATGGACAGTGACTAAGCTTTGAAGCGGCGCGCAGTTCCACGTAGCAGCCGCAGGCATCGCAGGTACCGGCGTTTAACCTTTCACACTCCTTACAGATTTCAAGCCTCCTTTCGTATTCCTCCACAGGTGGCTGGTCTTCCGTTTTTATAGCGCCTTTATATTTTTCTATCATTGCCTTGTCGGCTTCCGCCATCTCACGGAGCAGACATTTTTTACATATGCGCTGCATGTTTACCTCACCGGCTCACGGTCTTTAATGTCTTACGAAACATCTGGAAATCTCCTGTTGCTTTATCTGCTGCTGTGCAGCTTTTTAAGCCATTGTTACTTCAAGATGAAGAACGCTGCTTGCGGGGATCTTGAATTTAAGCTTGTTATCCTTGAAGCTTACATCCTCGAACTTTGCTTTCTTTACCACGTTGGGCTTAGCGAAGGTGTTGTGTGCATGGATCTCGCCGCCGACGATCTCGCCCTTTACCGACTTGATTTTGGATCCGGCAATCTCGGTATCGATGCTGTACGCCTTCTTGATGGAAAGATTGGTGAGAGTGATGTGCATCTTTCCGTCCTTAGCTACGGATACGGACTCAGTAAGGTTGGGAACCATGTTCTGCTCTTCAAGTCCTATCTCTTCGGTGTCGATATAGCTCTCCACAAGCTCTGCATCCTGATGATGCTTGTAAAGATCGAATACGTGGTAAGTAGGTGTCTTCACCATCTTTTCTCCCTCTGTGAGGAGTACGGACTGAAGAACATTTACCATCTGAGCGATGTTGGCCATCTTTACTCTGTCGCAGTGCTTGTTGAAGATGTTGAGGTTGATCCCGGCTACAAGCGCGTCGCGGATCGTGTTCTGCTGATAAAGGAATCCGGGGTTGGTTCCGGGCTCTACATCGTACCAGGTTCCCCACTCGTCAACGATCAGGCCGACTTTATTGTTCTTGTCGTACTTATCCATGATGGCGGTGTGGTGTTTGATAAGATCTTCCATATAAAGAGTCTTCTTTAAAGTCTCATACCATTTCTTATCATCAAACTCTGTAGCGCTTCCTTTGTTCTCCCATCCGCCGGGGAAGGTGTAGTAGTGGAGGCTTATTCCATCCATGAATCCGTGAAGGAACTCGGGCGAAGCAAAGCATGTTGCCATTACCTTGTCTGTCCAGTTGTAATCATCTACATTAGGTCCGCAGCATATTTTGAAGATGGGCTTATCATTGTTGTAATTTCTTACATATGTCTGATATCTTCGGTAAAGATTTCCGTAATACTCGGGAGTCATGTTTCCGCCGCAGCCCCAGTTCTCGTTTCCCACTCCGAAGTAGTTTACTGTCCAGGGATCCTTGCTTCCGTTCTTCTTTCTGAGATCTGCCATGGGTGACACGCCTTCGAAGGTCATATACTCAACCCACTCGCTCATCTCCTGCACGGTGCCGCTTCCAACGTTCCCGTTAACGTATGTCTTGCATCCAAGCTGTTTGCAGAGCTCCATGAACTCGTGCGTTCCAAAGCTGTTATCCTCTACGACTCCGCCCCAGTGAGTGTTGATCATTTTCTTTCTGCTCTTCTTGGGGCCAATGCCGTCTTTCCAGTGATATTCATCTGCGAAACATCCACCGGGCCATCTGAGCACGGGAACCTTTATGTCCTTAAGTGCCTTGACTACATCCTTTCTCATTCCGTTTACGTTGGGGATCTTGGAATCTTCACCCACATATATTCCTTCATATATGCAGCGTCCGAGGTGTTCCGAGAAATGTCCCTGCAGTTCAGGATTGATGTGTCCCTTTTTGTTTCCTGGATTGATGTAAAACTTTGCCATTTTTTCTCCCTTTCTTCCTTCTTTTTCATCCAATTGTGAAAAAGAAATGGATCTGACTCATTATTCGCTACTTTGTTTCACTATTTACTTAAATAGTAATGTTTTCGCTTAACCTTAATCTCACTTTACTAATTTTCAGTCCAAATATCAAGTCCTTAATCATTTCACTTTTGTCAAAATTGCTGTTCGAAATTTGTGCATTATCACTAAAACGTTTTCGATATTGACTGCATTTTTCCGTCAGTATATAATCATGTTTAAGCGTTGACTGTAATATTATATTATTTACTTAAGGTTATTCTGATGAATTTGTTCAGAATCGAACTTTGATAACTATTTCACAATTCAATGAAAGATATTACATAAAATATAGAAAAGAGAGGATAAAGAATTGCTTTATTTCAACTCAATAGGCGAGGCGGAAGAGGTCTTCAAGGCTCTGAGCACCCCTATGCGGATACGAATCATGGAGCTGATCAGTGAGAATGACAACATGAGCATGAACGATCTGGCGGAAACCCTGGGCCTCACAAACAGTGCGATCTCCATGCATGTGAGCAAGCTGGAGGCCGCCGGGCTCATAGCCATACAGACAGCCTCCGGAAAACGCGGGATCATGAAGGTGGTACGTCCTATCCATGAGCGTCTGATCGTGGATATGACAAGCCCGGACGGAGGTATCGCAGCCAGAAGCTGTTATACCGACAGCATCTCAGTCGGCCATTACACGAGTGCTGATGTACATCCCACCTGCGGTCTTTCCACCGCCAGCAATCTGATAGGCGATCTTGATAACCCCAAGGTTTTCTCTTATCCCGAGCGCTTCACGGCGGATATCCTGTGGATAGGGTACGGAAGCGTCACCTATAACCTTCCCAACAGACTTCGTCCCGGCCAGCAGCTGACAGAGCTCCGCATCTCATTTGAGATCGGCTCCGAGTGCCCCGAATTCAATGATGACTATCCCAGCGATATTTATTTTGATCTTAACGGAAAACAGCTTGGAAAATGGATAAGTCCCGGAGACTTCGGCAACAGGCGTGGAATGCTCTCCCCCGTATGGTGGCCGGAAAAGCTGAATCAGTACGGTCTTTTAAAGACACTGATAATAAACAGCGCAGGCACCTTTATGGATGGCACCTACAAGCTCTCCAATGTGACGATAGATGATCTCGGGATCGACTATAACAGCGATGTAAACTTCTCCTTCTCGGTTCCCGAAGATACCGCAAACTGCGGGGGGCTTACACTTTACGGCGAGACCTTCGGAGATTACAGCCAGAACATTATAACGAAGATGTATTATAAGGAAACCTGATAAACAGGTAAGAAGCGGCTCTTAAAAGAGTCAAAGATCATTGAACAGTGGAAGCTCAAAAATCCCCCATCGTATATGATGGGGGATTCCATTATTATAATCAATTATCTTGAACTATCATAGTGCCAACTGCACCGGTCGCGCCATAAACCACGATACCGCGTCAGATCATACAGTGAACTTTGCAACCTCATTCTTGAGGTCTACGCTGAGGCGGTGAAGCCCGTTGGTCTCCTCCTGGCAATCCTGAACAGCTCCGGAAAGAGTCTGCATTGCTGCGCTCGTCTCCTCTGTGGAAGCAGCATTCTCTTGGGAGATGGCTGCAAGCTGTTCAACGACTCCGCTGATGATATTCTTCTCCTTCTCGAGATCGGTCATCTGGGCGGTGATATCGCCGGATGCTCTGGATACTTCCTCTACGCACTCACGCAACGAATCGAAGGAGTCGATGGTCGTCTGGAGTTCTTCCATCTGGCGGTTAGAGTCTGCCGCAACTTCCTGCATCTTTCCTACGCTGCTGTTGGAGTTTGCGATAAGCTCTTCAACGATCGTGTTGATCTCGTCGGCACTTGCGGCAGAATCGTCAGCAAGCTTTCTGATCTCCTCGGCAACAACCGCGAATCCGCGTCCCGCTTCTCCTGCTCTTGCAGCCTCGATGGAAGCATTGAGTGAAAGAAGGTTGGTCTGGCTTGCAATATCCTGAATGAGTGTAACAGCTTCCTGAATCTTTGTAGCGGAAGCATTGGTATTGTTGGTCTGTTCTGATACTATAGCTATATTTCCGGCGGTCTGTTCGTTGATCTTCTGAAGTCCGATAAGGGTATCGCTTGCCTTATCGGAGAGCTCATTCATCTTCTTTACAGTTTCTTCAAGCATCTCCACGTTGCGCACATTCTGTTCGATGACCTGTCCGATATTTCCGACCTGCTCACCTGCGGATGTGGTTTCGTTAGCCTGGGATGTGCTTCCCTCGGCGATCTCTTCAACCGCAATGTTTACATTAGACACATTCTCGGTGATCTCCTGGAATCTCTCGGTAAACTGCACATTTGATTCAGTAAGCTTTTCGCTGGACTGAGCGATATCGGAAATAATTTCAACCATCTTATGGCGCATATTGCTGACCGCTCTGCACATAACACCGACTTCGTCCTTGCGATTCTTGATACCGTCGGTGCCTTCATTCTTGGTAAAGTCAAGTCTTGCCTGCTTGTCAATGATACCGGTAACGATCTTAAGAGGCTTGATCATAAGGTTAGATACAAGTATGCTCACGCCCATAACAACCAGGAATACTACAACGGCGAGTATTACCGTTGTGGCGGTTATTCTTTTAACCTTCTGCATTACTTCGTTTTTGTCAGCCGTTACTATAAGTATGTAACGGTTACCGGGAGCCACGTGATATGAAGCCATTTTCACGGCGCCCTTAAACAGATACTCAATGGAATCCTCCTGTCCGGAAAGATCCTTGCCGGCACCTATATCTGATACAAGTCCCTTTACCATCACATTTTCAACTGGATTGCCGACCTTATCCCTTGTAGGATGGTAAAGCATGGTTCCGGTTCCGTCCACCACATAAGCGTAGCTGGTGCTGAGGCCCGATATCTTAACCTTCCCCAGCATATTGTCCAGTTCCTCATAGGTGAGCATTTCCTCACCCAGAGCATTATAAGCATCATCCATAACCTTTCCGTACGAAGTGGACATATCATGGAGATAATCGAGATTGGTGCTGGTCATCATCGAGTTAAATGTCGGAATAAGAATTGCCACGATAACGCCTGATGTAAAGACAGCGCTCACTGCTATCATAAGCAGGATCTTAAAGCGCATTGACGAGAAAAAAGGTACTCTGTTTTCTTTCTGTTCCATTTCTAAAGCACTCCTGTATCTTTAGTTTTAGGATTCAGGTCTTAACAGGTGCGTGCCCACCGGCAGTTTCCCTATTGACCGGAACCACTAAATATTCTATCATAGTTTTAGTTTTTTTTATCATCTTTTGGCGCTACTTATTGCACAATAAATCAATCTGTTTTTTGTAAAAAATCACAATAAGCCGCGCTGTATTTTCAACACACCAGGAGGATCTTTAAATGGCACAGAACCCTATCGTTACATTCAATATCAGGAATGTCGGAACCTTTAAGGCAGAGCTTTATCCCGAGATTGCGCCCAATACCGTAAACAATTTCCTTTCCCTTGTAAATAAAGGATTTTACAACGGGATAATCTTTCATCGCGTTATAAAGGGCTTTATGATACAGGGCGGAGACCCCGACGGGATCGGTACCGGAGGCCCCGGCTATAGTATTAAAGGCGAGTTTGCCATAAACGGCTTCGAAAACAATCTGCGCCACACGGAGGGTGTGCTCTCCATGGCCCGCTCTGCAATGCCGAACTCTGCCGGAAGCCAGTTCTTTGTAATGCACAAGAATGCCCCTCATCTCGACGGAAGCTATGCTGCGTTCGGAAAGGTTATCGAGGGAATGGATGTGGTAAATGCCATCGCTGAGACTGCTACAGACTACAACGACAGACCTCTTGAAGATAAGATCATGGAGAGCGTTACCGCAGAAACTTTCGGAGTGGAATATCCCGAGCCGGAGAAATGCTGATTCCTGTAGCTACGTAACCAATAAAAAAGAATAGTTAAATGGCACTTGATATCTATATCTTGTGATCATAAAAATGACACCCCTCAATCCCTTGTAAATACTGGATTTGAGGGGTGCTTCGTTCACAGTCTGTTCATAATTGTTTTAAATTATGTTTACCACAAAAACATTTTTTCGAAACTATTGACATCTATACTCTTACTTAAGAAAAGCGAAATGCCATTCACAGTTTAAATAAACTTTTTCATAATATATGCCGAGGAACTCAGTTCCTCGGCATCCTCCCTTTTATGGGGGCTTTTATAGTCTTGAGTTAATTTGTTGCCGTCTCTTGGCAGTTTGCTTTAGGTATTCGAACCATCGTTCACGTCCCGGCTTGGAGAATATTCTTCCAACAGGAATCATTTCTTCATTGAAAAACGTGATCACATCCTTTTCCCAAGATTTTACATGAGCCAAATTCGCGGCATACGACCTGTGGACTCTGATTATTGTTGTGTTTGCAAGCTTTTTGAGGCAATCCGTCATATTTTCGCATATAAACACCTGTTTCGAATTTGTCCGCAGCCTTACATAGTGACCATCAGCCACCGCATATATAATATCATCAAGCAAAAAATACTCGCTACCTTTCAATCCCTTAAATGAAATGCTGATATTTTCCTTATTTTCAAATACTGCGGTTTCAAGGCATCTGAAAACAACTCTTTTCGTTATGGGCTTTTGTACAAAAGCCAGCGTTTTTAACCCAATGGTATCAGAAAACATTTCTGCATGGCTTGTCACAAATACGATCCGCCAGACATTGTCATTATTCTTTAAGGAATAACTCAATCCGGCTGTTTATAATATTAATCACTTCGGAAGCATTTTTATCTCTCTTCGTCATTTAAGACATCTTTTCCATTGGTAAAAGCTGCTATTTCAGGGCATTTTAGGTGAACATTACTAAAATATCTCCTAATCAGCTTTTTAAGTTTCTCTATCATTAACAGATCATCATCGCAAATTAGTATTCGCATCTTTCCACCTACATCCCAAACAGACTTACCGGATAATAGTATGCATTTTCATTTATAGGTCTGATTTTATCACATGTATCAATTACGAGTCCGGGCATAATTGTTAATCCATATTTGTCCAGAACCTTGAAATTCTTGGTTGGTTTTGAGGGAGCATCCCCTTTCTTAACTTCAATAGGATATATTTCCCCCTGCTTTACTATGAGTATGTCAATCTCCTTTTGATCAATATCCCGATAATAAAATACCTCGCTTCTGGGATCTTTGTTATGCGAAATATAATTCTTTATAAGTTCACTTACTACATATGTCTCAAAAAAAGCTCCACTCATTGCACAGTTTTCAAGCATCTCCGCATCCTGCCATTTGCATAGATACGAGCATAAACCGGTATCCATAAAGTATAGTTTAGGCGCCTTGATTATCCTGTTTGATACATTTGACATATACGGTTGCAAAAGGAAAACAATACCCGAAGTTTCAAGTATCGAGATCCATTTCTTACAAGTTCTTACATCTATTCCAACTGCACTGGCAATCGTGTCATAATGAAGCTCCTGGGCAGTTCTAAGCGCAAGGATACTCATAAAGTTCCTGAAAACAAGCTCGCTTCCCGCTGCTACAAGCTTTCGAACATCTTTTTCAATATATGTTGATAAGTACGATTTGAAATAAACATCTCTCTTTGAGATTCCAGTCCGTATGTCCGGCATCCCTCCTTGGAAAATATCTTCGTATATTTTCTTTCTGGTTCTGTAAAACCCTTCCAGTTTTCTTTCTTTTTCTAATAAAGAATGAATATCTGGATCGAATAATTCTCCATCTTTCTCATATATTTCGGCAGAAGAAAACGACGAAATTTCTACAATGCCGCATCTTCCAGCCAATGAATCAGATATTCCCTGCTGAAGTTCGAATTGATTAGATCCGGTAAGGATAAAAAGCAGCTGCCGATCAGCGTTATCTTTCACCCACTTGAGTTTCTGCTCATCTATGACTTTCTTTATTTCATCAAGCAGCTGAGGAGCTTTCTGAATCTCATCTATAACCAATGGATATCCGTAAGCCTCAAGAAATCCCTTTGGATTAGTGTTGGCAAGTGCCCTGTCTTCAAGATCGTCAAGCGTCACTTTACGATACTTGTCCCCAAACAGATAATCAACCGTTGTGGATTTTCCCACCTGCCTCGGTCCATAAATAACGATGCAGGGAAAAGAATCCGCCACCTCCTTTATCATTGCTTCAGCTGTTCTTTTTTTATACATATGGACTCCTTTTCGATAAAAAATGCTTCGCGATGTATTTTTCATCGAAAACAGTATACCATATTAATTGTGTATATGGCAATACCAAATAATCTGCAAGCCTCGTATCACATGCAAAAACATCCTCATAAATCTTTACTCATTCAGCATAAGCTGCACACGGCTTTGGATAACTTTTGCGACTTCGTCAACGGATTTTCCGCCAGCCAGATACGCGGATGCTTCTTCCTCAATTATTGCAAGAATATCAAGATGGTATTCCTCTTTCCTGCAGGCATTGTTTATTATGTTATATACAGCCTCTATGTCGCTGTCGTCGGCTTCATAGACCACATATCTAGCCCCGTAGTCATCATAACTTGCATTAGGCAACTTAACCTTTCCCCCGGTTTCATTATCCACCTCCATCTCGCAGGTCTTTGATGATTCAAGATATTCCTCCAACAGATCTGACAAAACAGGGAATACGGGGTAATCAATGTATTCCGGGTGGGAAATGTAATCCTTTACAAATTCCCACGCAGCCTCTTTTTCAGCGCAGCTTTCAGTTATCGAAAGATGCGCTCCCCAGTACCTTATAACACTGCCGGATCCGTCACCTGTCGGATACCCGACCGCCACAAGATCGTCTCCGTAAATCTGCTTCATTACTTGAAACTCGCTGACATTATGTATATATTGACAGGATGCAAGTATCTCTCCTTTTGCGATCCTGCTTTTAAGACTTTCTTCCGAATAAACATACGAATCCACATATTCCTTACAAAAAACTAATAAATCTTTAAATTCTTCACCGTCAAAGCTACATTCCCCCTTTTCCCAGTCTACAAAATCATCCATAAGGATGATACACAGATGGGTAAGGGTCTCCTCTTCACTTACTCCCAGGCCGTAGATTCCCCCTGTTTTTGTAC
>Ga0310691_10006070_pt1 | contig 12994 bp, 9 predicted proteins | sample 176DNAGHGlowgp2_FD_203887 | JGI IMG/M metagenome (GOLD analysis project Ga0310691, IMG submission 203887) | Sheep rumen microbial communities from Palmerston North, Manawatu-Wanganui, New Zealand - 1766 DNA GHGlow gp2 (v2) (version 2) | ecosystem: Host-associated > Mammals > Digestive system >... | reverse complement strand
TTATCATTTTCATGAAAACCGCATGAATACAGTCCTGAAATGATATCCGCACCAACATATGCGGAATTACCGGGGATTAAGATCGTTTCGGTATTTTTTATACCAGCCGGAACATTACCGCAGTTTGACAGTACTTCATTTAGCTTCCTCTTTTCAAGGGAAATACTATGGGGTGTAAATGGATAGACCCCCAGGCTTTCCGCCGGATATCCCATAAGGAGATGCAGCATGGTGGTATTCCCCGCAATACATATGATCTGAAGGCGCTTTTCTCCATTCGCAGCTTTACCTAATAATCCGTTTATTCCGGTAATAAGATCCTTTTCAATAAGATCCTTTAATTCCTTATCCAGGCCCTTCCCTGCAGCTTCTATCCTTGTGATAACATCGGCGCCGTACTGCCGCTGGGAATTAATGGATGTATAAGTATCTATTATATCCCCGGTTTCTTTATTAATAAGGGAAAAAGCCAGTGTAGTAGTCCCTATATCTATAGCTATTCCAAGGTACGAACCATCGGCTCTGTCACCCCGGCTCACTTCCGCAGAAAGAGAGACCATGCTGCTCTCGTCTTCCTGAGTTAACTCAATAAGGATATCTTCACTAACAATAGCCCTGCAGGAAAGCCTCATGCCATCGGAAAGCTCTTTATCGGAAAAGAATTTCTTATCGGCATCTGTTACAGGGAGGCTCCCTTCCAGCACTTTAACGGCGCATTTCCCGCATCTCCCTGATCCTCCGCAGAGAAGGTTCATTTTAATATTATTGTCTATCAATATGTCTGAAAGAAGTGTTCCCGGCGCTGCAGAAAACTCGTAATCTCCTTCAGGATCGGAAACCCTTACGGTGACACTTTCCATCCGGTGGGGACAGTCTGCATTTGAGCAGTCAGCACAGCCGTGGGTGAGTCTCATGACCCGTTCATTATCTGTGGTTTCAAATACCTGGCATGAAGACTTCACCGGATCGTACATGAATCCCGACGAAATAGTCAGCCCCAGTGTCTCACCTGCGTTCAGAGCGTCATAAGCCACCCTCTGGATCTCCATCGGTACATGGCCCGGAGCCTCATACCTTTTTCTTATCCCCACATGCTTCTCACCGCACATTTCATAGATGGCTTTGAAACCAGGCTTTTCAAAAGAAAAAAGCGCAGCACTCGCCATGGCATCACTAAGCATGCCTTTAACGTAGTCACCACTCTTAAAATAGTCACTGACAATATCGCAGATCTTCTTTCCGACAGTGGTAATCATATAGAGAACCTCTGTACCCGGTTTTATAGACCCGCCGATACCTTGAGGATAGGGCGCAAATATAAGCGCCGCTGCCGGTTCCAGTGCAGCTAACACCTCCGGCAGCAGTTCTTCATATTCCTCATTAAATTCTTCATACATTGGGTTGTCTTCGTCGCATTTGATCTGCTTAAAGACACTCTCACGGTCAATCGAAAGTTCTCGTCCGTTCCCCTTTATTATCTTAATGTTTGACATATATTCTGTTCAACCCTCATCAGTCGGCTACGCCGACAGCTTCCCCCCTTAAAAGGGGGAAGCCTTTAAATAGCCAGACAGCGTGAGTTGATTACCCTTCAGCTCTCTTTAAGATAACCTGTCTTGCAGCCTCTGCACAGCTTGCAGCATCCTCAGTATAGTAATCGGCACCGATCTGCTCTGCAAACTTCTGGTTAACGGGAGCTCCGCCTACCATTACGATGTACTTGTCCCTTAAGCCCTTTTCCTTAAGAGCATCGATCACCACCTGCATCTGTGGCATGGTGGTAGTAAGAAGCGCTGACATACAGATGATATCAGCTCCAACTTCTTCAGCTTTGTCAATAAACATATCGGCTTCCACGTCCACACCGATATCAAAGATCTCAAAACCTGCGCCCTTAAGCATCATGGTGACAAGGTTCTTTCCTATGTCGTGGAGATCTCCCTTAACGGTACCGATAACAGCCTTCCCCACAGGCTCGTTTCCAACCTCGATAAGCTTGGGCTCCAGAATGGTAAGTCCTGCGTTAAGTGCTCTTGCTGCCACCAGAACTTCGGGAACGAATACCTCGTTTTTCTTAAATCTCTCACCGATACTCATCATACCGTTCAAGAGTCCGTCATTTAAGATTACCTTGGGGTCCTCGCCCTCTTCAATAGCCTGGGTGACAAGCTGCTTTACATTCTTTGCCCTTCCCTTCTGTAAGAATTCTGATATTTCCGAAATCGTGCTCATATAACACCTCCTCTGTTAATAATTATACTGTAACATAGAATTATTATTCTTTTTGTAAATATTTTAGTTTTGTGGGTTTATTTTGTGTTATAGTTATCCTCATGAAGGAGCCGTTTTTATTTTCCATAATTAACAGCGGAAGGCTTGCGGAGGTGCTGGAATCTCTGGAGGCCTGCATAGATATCCCCCTTCAGGTCATAGATGAGACCGGTAATGTGATCTGCAAAAAAGGCAGGTCTTTCCACTACTGTTCTTACATAACAAAATTTCTCCCATCCGGCGACACCTGTAAAAAGCAGCACCTGAAAGCCGGGCGCTATAGTGCGGAGCTGGGAGAATCCTATATATTTTCCTGTCATTCAAACCTGAGCCATATAATATACCCTGTCCTGATCAAAGGCTCCTTTATGGGAGCAGTCCTTGCAGGTCCCTTCCTTATGGGTATCCCCGACTCCACAATGCTCTCGGATCTCGCAAAAAAATACGGGATACAGTCAGATCCGCTTCTCGAGCTTTACGACAGTATTACGGAAATACCTGTGGTGGAGCCTTCAAAGGTAACACATATCAGCAGGCTCATCACCTTCCTGTTTGACGGTCTCATTACCGACAGCCATATAGACATCATGGCAAGGAAACAGCACGTAAGTCAGCAGGCAAAGATAAGCGAATCCATACATCAGTACAAGAATGACGGTGTGGTGCCTGTGAATGAATACCCCTTTGATCTGGAGAAAGAGCTTCTCTCAAAGGTAAAGGCGGGAGATATAGAAGCCGCAAAGGAAATACTGAACCAGCTCCTGGGTTATGTATTCTTTTCCCGCGGGAGAAACCTGGAAAACATCAACGCACGGGCTGTAGAGCTCACTTCCCTTCTTTCAAGATCTGCTATAGAAGGCGGAGCGCCTACGGATTCAATACTAAAGATAAATAATGAATTCCTAAAAAACATTTCCAGTATAAAAGATATAGATGAACTCTGCATGAAGCTGTCGGAGATCGTAGAAGTATTCTCTGACAGTATGTTCACCGCAGGAAATAAGGCAAACCGCGATGTGATGAAAAAGGCGGTTTCATATATCTCAGCCAACTATTATAATCATGATCTGACCCTCAGGGATGTGGCGGATGCTGTACACCTTAATCCCTCCTATTTTTCCGCACTTTTTAAGGAGTCCTGCGGTTCATCTTTTAAGGAGTACCTTAATATGGTGAGGATCGAGGCCAGTAAACAGCTCCTGTCAAATACAGATTACCCCATAATTGATATAGCAATAGCCACCGGATTTGAGGATCAGAGCTATTTTTCAAAAGTATTTAAGAGGTACACAGGTTTCACCCCCAAGCAGTACAGGTGATCATCTATAAAGTACCGCCGTTGTCTTTCAGCGTTTTACTGATCCTTAGCAGTCAGGTCCCCGATTCATTTCAAGAAAAAAATCCCAATAATAAAATATTTATACAAAACCGACGCTTCCGTTTAGGACATACTTCTTACAGAATGTTTCATTAAAGGAGGTATTTTATGGCAAGAAACATGTATAAGTGGGTGGAGGATGTGATAGCGAGCAAGAATAAAAAGGCTCTCCCGGTCCTTTCCTTCCCCTCGATTCAGAAAATGGGAGTTACTGTAAATGACATCGTTCATGACAGCGATAAACAGGCAGAAGGGATAAAGATAATAGCAGATTCCTTTGATACAGCTGCAGCAGTGAGCTACATGGATCTTTCCGTGGAAGCCGAAGCCTTCGGTTCCACCATCAGATTTTCTGACGAAGATGTACCAACGGTTATCGGCTCTATCATCAGCACAATGGAAGAGGCGGAAGCGCTGAAGGTACCTGAAGTAGGCGCAGGCAGAACCGGTGACAATATCGAGTCAATGAAAAAGGCCTGTGAAATGGTGACTGACAGACCTTTATTCGCAGGTGTGATCGGTCCTTTCTCCCTTGCAGGAAGACTTATGGATGTATCGGAAGCAATGATCTACTGCTATGATGATCCTGATATGGTCCATGAAGTGCTCGGAAAGGTAACAGAATTCCTCATTGCATACTGTAATGCATATAAAGAAACCGGTATTGACGGCGTGGTTGTGGCCGAACCCCTTGCAGGGCTCCTTTCTGAAGACCTTGCCGAAGAATTCTCTGCAGAGTATATGAAAAAAATCGTGGATGAAGTCCAGACCGAGAACTTCCTCATTGTTTATCATAACTGCGGCAACTCCACCATCCGCACTATAGATACCATAGTAAATAACGGCTGCCGTATGTTCCACTTCGGAAATGCCATCAATATGGAAGAAATGATGAGCCATATTCCCGCAAACTGCATCGCAATGGGTAATGTGGATCCCGCCAGCGAATTCAGGAACGGGACTCCCGAGAGTATTTATAAAGCAACAACAGATGTACTGAAAGCCTGTTCAAAGTATGATAACTTCGTTATTTCTTCCGGGTGTGACATTCCTCCCACGTCACCCTGGGAGAATATCGAAGCATTCTTCAAGGCAGTTGAAGATTTTAAGAAGGCCTGAAAAAATTACAAATGAGATGAAATAATTACAAATACCCTCATCAGTCACGCCTGTGGCGTGCCAGCTTCCCCCAGAGGGGGAAGCCTATAAAGAGCATCACTGTATACTTCCGGGAAATAATGGCTTCCCCCTTTGGGGGAAAATGCTCCAGTGGAGCATTTTGAAGCACGTTTTGATGCGCTGAGCGCATCAGTGCTCGGTAAGCTGGCGCCGCAGGCGACTGATGAGGGCATCACTCTTCATTCATAATAACTTCATTTTCTTCATATCCGTCAAGTCCCGACAGAAGCTCTCTGACGCCGTCCTTAAAAGCCCCGGCGCTTTCTTCCGGTATACTCACCCTGAATAACACCTTTTCCGAGTACTCCGTATCTGCGGGGAATACACCATACTTTTCAAGTAGTCTCCGGACTGCACCCTCTTTAGGATAGTCAAAGGAAAAGCTCACAGGTATAAAAGGCGCCACGGTAACTATACCCTTATCCCCTGCTGCTTTAACTGCTTCCTTAGCAGCCTCTGTGTAGGCTCTTACCAGCCCTCCGGTTCCGAGAAGGGTTCCCCCGAAGTACCTCGTGACTACGAGGATCACACTTTTTAATCCCTCTCCCTCTAAAACTGCCATTATCGGTTTTCCGGCAGTACCTGAGGGCTCTCCGTCATCTGAGGAATGAAGGATATCACCGGATCCGCCGCTGCCCGGGATTATATATGCACTGCAGTTATGCCTCGCATCATAGTGTTTTTTCCGGATCTCATTTAAAAAAGACGCAGCCTCATCTTCACTCTCAACACGCTTAATATACCCGATAAACCGGGATTTCTTTTCTGTGATCTCCCCGGAATACACCATATCTTTTTTTACGGTTCTGTATTTGTCCATAAGATCACTTCTTATCCCCTGAATTATCCGGTACGATGCCGTATTCTATGGCTCCCGAAGGACATACGGTAGAACAGGCAGCACACATTAAACAGGGCTTTTCCCACTCAGGCCTCTCATTTATCCATTTGATATGGCCCGTCGGACACTCATCGTAACAGAGCTTACACCCGTCACATGCGTCAGTGGCATAAAATCTCGCTGCCTTACTCTTATCCGACCACTTTTCTTTTGTTATGAGCCATTTAAAAAAATTCATGATATAGTAACTCCTCAGCCAGCCACTGACGAGATCCTTCGGGCATATGCCCTCAGGATGACATAGTCCAAAATACCCGCAAACCATACGGTCTGCGGGTAAGCTGCAAAAATACTCTATCTTGCGCCTTATTCCATCTCGATATTATCCCATTCCTCTTCACGGATAAGCGCAACATAGGTTTTTCCTACATTGATCTTTATCTCATTACCATCCATGTCATAGTAACGGGTGGCATCAAGGTCATTCTGCTTGGTCCACTTAACAGGTATAGCCTTACCCTGGGTGATGAACCAGCCGTCACGGTTAGACTCACTGGGATAGTACATCATGTATCCGTGATCATCCAGCTGCTCAAGCCTTGCATTCTGGAGAAGGAGGTTGGTAAAAGCGATCTGCTCATTGCCGTTACCTGCATCCACTTCCTTCTGATTGTACTGGAAATACTTGTATGTCTGGCTTTCGCTGTCATACTCAAGCCAGGGGTTATTGTGATGGAAAGGAAGTGTTATCTTCTCGCACTTCTTCGCATCAGAATACTGTGACAGATCGTTGGGCTTAGTGTGTGAAGCAAACTGATAATGGGGAAGCCCTGAATAAAACTCATTATAAGTGGTGCTGTATCCGGTGTTCTTAAAGTTTTTCTCGAGATCTCCAGGAAGGATATACTCGGTAAATTCTCTGGGCTTTCCGTTGTCAACCCTTGAGAAGGTACCGCTGAATCTCTCAACGAAAGCATTTGCGTAGAAATTGTCATTCCAGAAAGGACCTCCGTCGTGGCAGAGAACCGCATTCCACTCGGGGAAGATCTGGAGGTTTGTAGGTCTCGTACTTCTGATGGAACCTAACTGTTTAATGCTGCCCCAGTCCTTAACCATGACCATGAAACGGGTAACTCCCTCATTCTGGGTGGAATTCACCATTTCATAAACAATATCGGATGTGGAAATACCGTAGTGGGGAAGGGCTGTCTTCTCATCATCCACCATTACTGCAATGGGTCTCTGATCTTTTAAGGACTCATCTATCCACTCACCTGTAAGCTCGCTGGCATACTTTCCTTCCGGAGGAACTTCCACTTCCTCTTCTTCGACTTCTGCTTCTTCAGGTTCTTCTGCAGGAGCTTCCGGAGTCTCTACAGCGATTATCGGTTCCTCGCTGGCTTCGGTGGAAGCCTTGGCTTCTTCCTTTTTCTTTCCGCATCCCGTAAACAGAAGGGATGCTGTAAGTCCGAGAATAAGTAAACAGCTTATATTTCTTTTCATAATGATTCCTCTCTAAATCCTGTTATTATGGCATCAACCGACACCATATCAAAACACAACACGTCTGCTATAATAACACAGATAGTACATTTAAATCAAACTTCACAATTGTCCTGTAACAAATGTCTTCAAATTAAGGCTCTTGTCATCTTAAGGGCTTCAGTCCGAAGGCTCTTGTCATCCTGAGGACTTCAGTCCGAAGGCTCTTGTCATCTTAAGGGCTTCAGTCCGAAGGATCTCTGAGATTCTTCGCTGCGCTCAGAATGGAAAAACATCCGGTGGATGTTTTTCGGGCATGTTTACGAGCACCGGGTGCGAGTATGCCCCGCACGGTATAAAAGGGATTCTTCGCTGCGCTCAGAATGACTTCAGCTTTGACTCCCTGTAGATGATATCTGTTCTGGCGGGGCCGTTGCTGACTATGGTTATGGGATATCCCAGCTCTTTTTCTATAAAGTTCACGTATTCCTGTGCTTCCTTAGGCAGATCCTCGAATTTACTGATGCCGCGGATATCACATTTCCATCCTTTGAATACCTTGATAACCGGCTTACATCTCTCAAGATCACGCGTAACAGGGAATTCGTGTATTTCCTTACCGTCAAGCTTATAAGCCACGCAAACAGGGATCTCATCCAGATATCCCAGGTCATCAAGTACCGTGAATGCCACATCTGTAGCTCCCTGAAGCCTGCAGCCATATCTGGAAGCCACGATATCATACCATCCCACTCTCCTGGGACGTCCTGTTGTAGCTCCGTATTCTCCGCCATCACCTCCGTGATTACGAAGGGCAACTGCCTCGTCACCAAAGATCTCTGAAACAAAAGCTCCTGCTCCCACAGCTGATGAATATGCTTTTGAGACAGCCACGATCTGCTTTATCTCATAAGGCGGTATTCCCGCTCCTATAGCGCCGTATCCCGCAATGGGGCTTGAGGAAGTGACCATGGGATAAATACCGTGATCCGGATCCTTCATGGTCCCGAGCTGTCCCTCAAGGAGAATAGTCTTATTCTCCTTTATGGCGTCATTGAGGTAAAGGGAAACATTCCCGAGGTAAGGTGCTACCTTATCCCTTCTCTCCTTGATCCAGTTTAGGAGTCCTTCCCTGTCGATCTTATCGGTATGATAGAGGTTTTCAAGGAGCGCATCCTTCTGGTCAGCCACCCTGTTTATCTTCTCCATCAGAGCGTCATCATCCTGATAGAATTCATTTATCTGCCATCCGATCTTTGCGAATTTATCGGAATAGAAAGGTGCGATACCTGACTTTGTGGAGCCGAAGGACTTGCCTGCAAGCCTTGCTTCCTCAAGGCCGTCAAACTGCACATGATATGGCATCATCACCTGAACCCTGTCGGATATCATGATCTGAGGCTTCGGAACCCCCTTCGATGTGATGTCCTCCATCTCATTTAAAAACTTATCTATGTCAAAGGCTACACCGTTTCCAAGGATATTCATGATATTCTGGTGGAATACCCCGGAAGGCAGAAGGTGAAGCGCAAACTTACCGTAGTCATTCACTATGGTATGTCCCGCATTTGCTCCTCCCTGGAAACGAATGACTATATCCGCATTTTCTGCAAGGGTGTCGGTGATCTTTCCTTTTCCCTCATCACCCCAGTTAACACCTACAACCGCTTTAACCATTTATATTCCTCCTCTTAAATCTCACACATTTATTTCCGCACTTATATCGGAAACATCTCCGTATTCCTTTAGTAAAGGATCTACATACTGCTCTATAAAATCAGCAACCTGAATGTCCGCAAGTCCTATATAGTTCTCAGGCTTCAGATTTTCCTTCAGTTCCTCTTCCGTAATACCGAACTTCTTTCCAAGCCTTTCATCCTCAGCGAGAAGCTTCAGAAGGTCGTTATCCCTTCCTTCCTCCTTCACATGGCGGCCTGCCAGCATCGAGTTCTCTCTTATCACTTCGTGAAGCTCCTGTCGGTTTCCACCCTTCTCAACGCAGTCCATCATTATGTTCTCCGTTGCCATAAAGGGCAGCTCTTCCATGAAATGCTTCTCTATCACCTTGGGATAGACTACAAGGCCATCCGTCACATTTAATACAAGGTCAAGGATACCGTCTGTGGCAAGGAACCCTTCCGGGATCGAAAGCCTCTTATTTGCTGAATCATCAAGTGTTCTCTCAAACCACTGTACGGACGAAGTGATAGCCGGATTCAGGGCATCGCAGAGCACATACCTTGAAAGACTGGCAATACGTTCAGACCTCATGGGATTTCTTTTATATGCCATGGCGCTGGAACCTATCTGATTCTTTTCAAAGGGCTCCTCCACTTCTTTAAGGTGCTGCAGAAGCCTTATGTCATTACTCATCTTATGCGCACTGGCAGCGATCCCCGCAAGGATATTGATGACTCTGGTGTCGGTCTTTCTGGAGTACGTCTGTCCGGAAACCGGAATACATGCTTCAAATCCCATCTTCTCTGCTATCATGGGATCTATCTTCTTTATCTTATCCAGGTCTCCGTGGAAAAGCTCCTTGAAGCTTGCCTGTGTACCGGTGGTACCCTTTGAGCCGAGAAGCTTTAACGTGGACTTAACGTACCTTAAGTCCTCAAGATCCATCATGAATTCCTGGAGCCAGAGCGTTGCCCTCTTCCCCACTGTGGTGGGCTGCGCAGGCTGGAAATGGGTGAAAGCAAGGGTCGGCTGATCCTTATATCTGTCAGCAAAGTCCCTTAGCTTCTTTATCACTCCAATGAGCTTCTTCTCAGTGAGCTCCAGAGCTTCTCTCATAAGGATGATATCGGTATTGTCTCCCACATAGCAGCTGGTGGCTCCGAGGTGGATAATGCCTGCAGCTTTCGGGCACTGTACACCGTATGCATATACATGGCTCATCACATCATGGCGTACTTCCTTTTCCCTTTCTTCCGCCACCTCGAAATTGATATCTTCCGCATGGCTCTTAAGCTCATCTATCTTTTCTTTCGTGATCTCCGGAAGTCCCAGCTCCATCTCGGTTTCCGCAAGAGCTATCCAGAGCTTCCTCCAGGTTTTGAATTTCTTTTCCTGCGAGAAGATATACTGCATTTCCTTTGAAGCATATCTACCTGACAGGGGGCTTATATATCTGTCTCTGTCTGACATATCATCTCCTCTAATAATGCCTTTGTCCAAACACAGCTTATTATTATATCGTAATAGATTATCAGTATCAAGAATAATTGGTCCTATTGTTAGAGCCGGGAGAAATTAGCCAATAGTTGCCGAAATAAAATCGCCAAATTGAGCCGGGTGATTTTAGCCACTCATAAGCCGGATAAAAATCGCCAATAGCAATAGCCCCTTATCGTTCATCCCCCTATAATGGTGATACCAATGCACCTAAAGAAAGGAGGATAATGAACGATAAGGAACTTAAAGACTTACAGGAGATAATAACACAATCCCTGTCAGTTATAAAGGAAAAAATGGGAGACGGTTTTTCCGTTGAGAAAGTCAATCTTGCAGAGATGCAGAGAATGACCGGATTGTCCCGATCCAGGCTACGTACATTGAAAGAAAACAGTTTTGTCGTGAAGGTTCACGGGAATTCCGGGAAGAAGCACAGAATAACCGTCCTGTCAGGATATACAGGGGTTGTAGACGATTTCCTCAGAAAGTCTGTCACCAACTCTGCGGTTATATTCGAGAAGATTTCCGAGAGCGGCTATAAGGGCGGGATATCCCAGGTAAAGGAGTATATATCCCAGCACAGGGATCTGATACCGGCAAAAAGGCAAGTGGTATCACCGCAGGGAAACCGGGGAAGGCGTTATTCCACAGAACCCGGGGAATCCTACCAGATGGACTGGGGATTCGTGACAGTAGAAACGGATGTGGATCGTTCATATAGTGTGGCCTGCTTTGCCATGATATGCCACCACTGCGGCAAAAGATATATTGAGTTCTTTCCCAATGCCAAGCAGGAGAACCTCTTCATAGGGATGATACACGCCTTCCAGCATATGGGAGTGCCTGAATACGTCCTTACCGATAACATGAAGAGCGTTGTGACCGGAAGGGATCCTGAAGGCCGTCCATTGTGGAACAAAGAGTATGAGCAGTTCATGGATGCAGTAGGCTTCAAGACAAAGCTCTGCAAGCCACGCCATCCCTTTACCAAGGGGGCCGTTGAGCGCCTCATTGAATTTGTCAAAGGGAACTTTATCGCTGGAAGGGTATTTACCACGGTAACGGAATTAAACATCCAGGCCTTACAGTGGTGTAATATCCAGAACGGCCGCTACCATCAGTGCGTGGACTGCGTCCCTGATGAAAAGCACAGGGATGCCTGTATAAAAAAGGCGGAGGCACTCAGCGATTCAACCGGGGTGGCTTTATATCTGCATCCTGTAAGGAGAATCTCATTTGACGGATTCATCACATATGAAGGAAGACGCTTCGGAGTGCCGTACTGGTATACCGGGAAAACATGCCGTGTGATCCGTGATTCTTTCACCCTGTATATTTACTCAATGGATCTCAGAAGGAAGCTCGCAGAACATAACGTGACATGGAGCAGGAAAGCCAGCTTCTGCAAAGACCAGTATGCCACGGAACAGCCTGAGGAACTGCCCAGTTCTCCGGTGACGGTAAGCATGCATCAGCAGGTGCCCCCGGAGGCGGATGATGCTTTCTCCAGGTTCAGCTTTGATAAGGAGGTGACCTGGGATGAATGAAAATGTTTTTGAAAGGATTGACAGGGCTGTAAAGGAACTAAAGATAGACATATCAGTCAAAGAGCTTGCGATAATGTCGGAGGAAAAGGGGTATTCTCCCGAACAACTGGAAGCCGTGGCAGGAACCTTTGATTACCTCAGGGACAGGAAGGAGCAGATAGTCATAAACACACTACTTAAGATGAGCCGTCTTCCGCTGGTCGAACCCAAAACATTTGAGAACTTTGACTTCGGCCGGATCCACGGCAAGGATACGGGAGCCATAAAAACCCTGCCCTCGCTTACAGAGGTTCATGCTGGAAAGAACATAGCATTCATAGGGCCTCCAGGGACGGGGAAAACACATTTGTCCAAGGCAGTTGGTTATGAATGCTGCATGAAGAAAATGAAGGCATATTTCCTCAAAGCTACGGAACTGAATGACAGGCTGACAAATGCGAGGAGATATGGCAGGGAAGACAGTGTTATCAACGGGCTTGTAAAACCCACTTGTCTGATAATAGACGAAGTTGGAAGGTGTGTGTTTGGAAAAGAGAACACCCGGATGTTTTTCGATATGGTAGACCGGCGTTACAACAAAGAAGGCCCGAACACCATGATCTTTACAAGCAATTTGACCCCGGATAAATGGAATGAGTACTTTAATGAGGACTCATCACTCCTTTGCGCCCTTGACCGCATTTTCGATAATGCAAAGGTGATAATGATAAAGGGTGAAAGCTACAGGGGTCGTAAACGGGAAACATTTGCCATAGAAGCAGGGGCAGGTGCCTCAGTTTCAAAGAAGTAGACAATGGTTTAAGGTGCATTGGCATAATCATCAACAGCCCCGGGATTGAATATCATAACTGTGGGCAAAGCACCATTATCCATTTCCCCTTGGATGTGAATAATCCCTGCCCTCATAGCCCGTCAATGGCCGCTGGCGGTATATTTAACCATTGACGGGCATGGGGGGCAGGGATACACTCCAAATCCAAGGGAAATGGATATACGGTTCTTTCCCTTCGCTTAAGGAACTAATTCTGTAAAGAAATGTCTTATTGGCGATTTTAAATCGGCTGAAATTGGCTAAAATCACCCGACTCTGAATGGCGAAAGTCTCCCGGCTCTAACACT
>Ga0310691_10006067_pt1 | contig 12996 bp, 13 predicted proteins | sample 176DNAGHGlowgp2_FD_203887 | JGI IMG/M metagenome (GOLD analysis project Ga0310691, IMG submission 203887) | Sheep rumen microbial communities from Palmerston North, Manawatu-Wanganui, New Zealand - 1766 DNA GHGlow gp2 (v2) (version 2) | ecosystem: Host-associated > Mammals > Digestive system >... | reverse complement strand
TTTTGCTTTTTGCAATGGGAGATTGAAACCATTCTTTTGCTACAGCAAAAGCCATTTGGGAAGAGAAGAAAAAGACACTTAGTCCAGAAGAACAATTAAATGATCCTGCGAGATTTGCTTTGGTAGAAATAAACAATGTACATGATGAAGGAATCATTTTTGAACCTATTCATCGTGTATTATTCAACGTGGAAGAAAATAGTTTCGTGGACGAAATGTGAAGATTTTTTAGAAGTATTGGTTCTGATTTGAAAGTGGAAGAATATTCAAACAAAGAAGAATTAATGCAAAATATGAAAGAATCTGATTGAAATACACATTACTGTCGATGAGTATCTAAATCTAGTTATTATTTATTCTGAATCGTAAATCCAAAATTAAATTTGGAAGTATGAAATATGCAGGCGTTCTTGGATCAATATCTAAAAGACCATTCTGATTCAAAAATCGATTATGTACACTGAGATGATGTAGTAGAAAGACTTTGAAAAGAAAATGGAAACTTTGGAATTCTATTCCCAATTATGGATAAATCAGATTTCTTCAAAACTGTAGTTGTAGATGGAGCATTACCTAGAAAGACATTCTCAATGTGAGAAGCTGACGAAAAAAGATATTATCTAGAAGCTAGAAAAATTGTAAAATAATTTGGATATATCATTTATAATGAGCATAATCCTCAGGTTAATTCTGAGGATTTTCTTAAGTTTAATTTTTCAAAATTATGAGAAGCTGGATAATGTCTAATAAGATTATATTCTTGTAACAAATCTACTCTATCCGACATAATAATATTAACTCATAAATCTTTCATTGCTTGGAAATCTCATGTTTCATTTACTGTATAAGTTACTACTTCTTTTCACATATCTCTGGCTTTTTGTATTATCTCTGGAGTGAGTAAATCATATGGCGCTAGGAAGTATTTACTATTATTTTCTCATATAAAATCTAAATCTTTTATATCAAAAGTATCCCATCAATATATTATATCCGGATCTGCGTCCAAGACTTCCCTAGCAGCATCAGAATAACTTATGAATATTACTCTATCCTGCATGTTCAAATCTTTTACTGTTTGGATTGCATCCAAAGTTTGCTGGGCTCAGAGTTTTTCATTATAAACTTTTATTTCAAGGAAATAGTAATCGAATAATCAATCGATAAGTTCCAACATTTTTTGCAACCTCATATATTTCTCTCAATTTTTTATTGTACAATTTTTTTGAATCCGATCAAAATTCAAATTTCAAACTTTTCTCTTGTTACAGTTTGATGCATAGAGCAAATCTCCATGTGCTACTATATTTTGTTTATCTTTTGTATATGACACATCAAATTCAATTCAATCTGCTCATAAATCATTCGCCGCCAAGAATGATTCTAATGTATTCTCTGGGGAATTTTCAATAGCTCATCTATGTCATATAAATTTTATTTTTTTATTCTTATTATCCTCAATATCATCTGATTCTTGACTTTCATCTCAAAATTCAAACGATACATATGATGAAAAATAGTCATAGATATCGCTATTTTCAGGCAAATTGGAAATATTTTTGAATAAAAATATATCTCAGCAGTTTGATGAAACTGTATATCTATTATTTTCATAAAATTCTGAATTTGTAATTCATCGGTTTCTATTATTTTCTTGTGTAAATATATCATTGTACATATTGTCTACTTCTACATTTCAATGTCATACAAGTCTCTTTAATGATGAATAGAAATCCATATGTTGAATTAGCTGTGAATTTATTGTTCATGATTGAATTCATGATCAAACTATTGTTGCTACAGATCTCGTATACCAGTTTGGACCGAATATTTCTGGTTCATTCTCTTCTACTGAGTTCATTTTTCTATGATCTCACATAATTACTAATATTCAATTATCAAAGAATCAGATTTTTTGTAATCATTGATAGAATCTGAATAGTTCTTCATCTGAATATTTTAAAGCCAATTCTTCTGTATCTCATCATGGCGTGTTATAGGGCTTATGAAATGAAATTGTTTGTAATCATATAAAATATTTTCATGTTTGAGCTTGAACTTCCTGTAAAACTCTATCATACAATTCTCCATCTGGAGCCGAATCAAAAGTATATTTTTTATTTTTTTCAAATTCTTCCTCTCCTATTATTTTTTGGAATCCTGCTCCTGAAAGAAAATCTCTTTGCTTTAGAAATTTTAAGCTTGCTGCACTGATAAATGTTGTCATATATCATTCATCATTCAAGAAATCTGGAAGTGCCTTCATTTGCAGTTTATATCCACTGTATGGAGTATTTCCCCTTCTCATATTTATTAATGGAACTACTCACAATAATGTGGAAATATGTGCAGTATCTGATGTTGTTCAGTTTGCAACAAAATTTGTAAATGTAATTCCATCTTTTTGAATCGCATCAAACTTTGGCATCTTGTTATTTCATCCGATATTAGCTGAATCTATCGCTGATAGCGATTCTGCAAAAACTAATATTATATTTAAATCTTTTCAATCTCATTGAACATTTTTGACATGGTATCAATTATTATCATATTCTTCTATTTCTTCATCAATATTATTATCATTCCTTATTTTTTGGATATTTAGAGAAATTATATTCTCTACATGATCAATATTAATATTAAACATTATGATTATGCCATAAAAAATGGCGTACAAAAACGAACAAATCGAAAAAGCGATAATCATATTCTTACTAGATTTTCCAAAAAATTTCATTTTAGACTGAACCAAAAAAAATGTGGTAAATCATGTTATCATGAATAGCGAAACCCATGTTTTTATTATTCAATCAAATCATGATGATCAATTACTTCCTAGAGCAAATGCATCAATTATTGCTACTCTGCTATGAAATACAAATATTGTGAATATATCCACTATATATAATATTAATATTATGAATATGATAATATCATTGAATAATCTTAAACTACGCTTTTTTATCCAATAATTTATAGTTACCAAAAGATGCGCCATAAATATGATAATTATATCACTTGCTAAGTATGATATAATATTTCACCATGGGTTTAAATTTTTGTATGAAAAATATATTATTATTCCTTTAATCACTAAGGCAATAAATAAAAGCATAAGTAATGTCCTTCAATATAAAGGACTACTTTTAATTTTATTTTTTATCCATATAAATATCGTTTTTATTTTTTGGTTAACTATATCTTTCATAAAAATTATACGTATTTATCTTTAAAATTTTATACACAAAAACCATTTAACTCCATATAATTATGGATGATAGTTTTATAGAATTTTTTCATCTAAAATCAATAAAAGATTTATAAATTAAGTAGTTTTATTTATTCATTTTTTATTTTTTAAATTACTATTTTATTTATAATAATTTAATCCACCATTTTATGCTGATAAAAAAAGTCCTCAAATTTTTGACAGAAAATATTTTTTGAATATAATATGGTGTGTGAACTTTTCACAATTTATTCATTATTTAATAGTCATGCAAGGAATCTGATTAGACATTGAGTCAATTTTAAAACTCATTGCAAACAATCAAAACATTTCAGATTTACATCTATCTGCTGGTGAATTCGTAGCCTATAGATTAAATGGTGAAATCATCAGAAAAGAGGAATTATGAAGAATCTGAGATGAAAATATGGAGATTCTACTTAAGCAATTATTTAAGAATAATCCTCAAAGATATGATAAATTCCTTGTGGACAAGGAAGCTGATTTTGCTTATGTATCGAAAGATACTACTGCATACAGAGTAAATGCTTACCTAAGTACTGGTAGAATCAATGTTGTGATGAGAAAGATTAATAGCACTCCGAGACAATTGGAATGAATTATGTTTCAGAACATTTCAGAATCCATCAAAAATAATGTACTTACATCACCTAAAGGATTATTTTTGGTTACATGACCAACATGATGAGGAAAATCTACTTCTATTGTGGCTATGCTTGAAATTTTGAATAAAGAAAAACCTTATAAAATAATCACAATTGAAGACCCAATTGAATATGTTTTTAAGCCCCAAAAATCTTTGGTTTCTCAAAGAGAAATTGGGCATGATACTTGGTCTTTCAGTGCTGCTATAACATCAACACTTAGAGAAGATCCTGATGTGATTTTTGTATGAGAGATAAGAAACACAGAGACTGCTGAAGCGGTATTAAATCTTGCAGAGACTGGTCACCTAGTTTTCTCTACATTACATACGAATTCAGCGACACATACAATAAATAGATATCTTTCTTTCTATCCAAGTGATATGCAAAGTTCTATATTGGAAAGAATGGCTGATTGTTTAGTTTGAATCATGTCTCAAACTTTAGTAAAAACAAAAGATGCTCAATGAAGAATCTGAATCTTTGAATTAATGTTGAATAACAATGCTGTTAAAAATAATTTAAAGAAGAGAGAAGTGGATCAAATGCAAAACATTATTGAAACATCAACTCAAAACTGAATGATTTCAATGAGACAATATGCAAAAAAACTAATTGAAAGAGATATTATAAGTCAGGAAGATGTAGAATGGATATTAAACAATAAATCAAATTCTCAAGTTTAGTTCTTAAAAATAATTAACATGCAGGAATGATATCACTGATGATGAAGACAAAGAAGAATGACAAGGAAGCAAATACAAGAAATGATACATAATATGGAAAAATCTGAACTTATTACTGAAAAATCCAAAAAATACCATAAAAAAGAAGAGGTTGAAGCAGAAGAAATTCTAAAAAAACTAGAAACAACTAATATTTAATTATATTAATATATTATTATGACATCTCAAGAAAACATTATCAAACTCTTACCTGAGCACCTTCATAGTGTAGCTATGAATTTTAGCATACCTGAAGATATGCTACAAAATAATACAGATCTCGTAGTTTTAGTTTTGGAAAGTAAATCAATTAGTGAACCTAAAGAGAAACAAAGCTGGTTTGACTTATATTCGCTAATGAACCAAGATCAAATTGATAAATTAAGAGATATTTTAACTAGAGAGAAACAAAAACTAGCAGAGATTGAAGCAAAATATCAAGCAAAGCAAGATGAAATCAGAAGAAAATATGAAGAAACTTATGCATCTGGTGCATATCAGCAGCAACAGAGCAAAATTAGAGATGAGGAAAAAACTTCTCGCCAGCAAGAAGAGGTAGAAGCTGATGCTTTACTTGAACAAATCTAAACAAAATGTATATTCTTGGACAAATTAAAAAAAATATAAAATACTATTTATCCATTCTAATAGCGATACCATTACTATTGGGAAGTTTTTCTGGTGCCGTAAATGATCTATTATGGAAAGCGATGAGTCCATCATACAATGATAGCAATATTTCTACAATTTGAGAGAACGTGAATACGGTATGAGCTGCCGTAATTAAATGATGAAGTTCTTCTTCTCCTTCCATAATTGTAAAAGTTACCAGAATTTTATTATCTCTTACTATTGCTCTAGCTGTAACGATGATTTTGTATAATGGTATGATGTATATCGTGAAGACATGACAGTGAAAAGATTGAAAAGACTTGACCAAAAATATTGCATACATCGTTGTTTGAATACTTATAGCTTTATTTAGTGTAGTAATTATAACTCTTATTAGATCGGTACCTAAGACTCTGGATGAAGAATTAATTGTAGACTATAATAATACTCAGGATAATACGGCTGTAGATAGTAGATGACAAAGATTTAATGATTTTATTAAGATTCTTAAATTATAATAAATTTACATAATTTTATTTTGATTATGAAAATGAAAATAAAAAAAATAATTTGATTATGAATCGTAGCTTTAATTTGATTTCTGTCAAAAGTTGAAGCCGTCAAATTACGAACTTTACAGTGACACTATGGTAGTGAATTCTCCACAGATAACACTGATATAGAAGGTAAGCGTTCTATTTTTGACTTGATAAAATTCATAAATAGCTATATTTGGTTCTGAATCTGATTCGTTTGTTTCTTGTTTATGGTTATAAATGGCTATAAACTCATAACTGCACACGGAGATGAAAAGAAAACAAAAGAAGCAACTAGTGCTCTGTGAAAATCAATTATATGAATAGCTATCTGTCTATTAGCTTATATTATTGTAAATCTAGCTGTAAAATTATTTGCATAAATTAAAACTCTATACAAAACTAGAATATTATTGAAAATATATCTTCGGTTTCTGCAAGTTCTTTTTGAGTTAAACTAGTTTTCGTGGATTTTGTATTATTGGATAGTCAGTCTGTATCTTTTTGTGAGGTATTTGAAGTTTTATATTCTCCATCTTTAAGTGATGTCATAGTTTGATTATCTTCTATATATTGATTTCAAGTAGCCAAATCTAATTGAACACTGGATAATGAACTAGATTTTGAATTTTCTTGAGGCTGTAAAATAATTTTTTGTGGTTCATCATCTTCATATTGTATTGTTACGAGAATGTCGGTATTTTTGTCTAGATTTTTCTCAACATAACTGCTTACAATTTTAAGTAAATCTGTTTTTGTATATCATGTTAATGGAGATTCTTCTATATCCTCATTGTAATTCTTTGGTTCCAAGAATTTTGAGAGTTTCTCTGTGATTTTTATATTACGTAACGATTCAAATTTTTCTCATTTGACACTTTCTTTGTCCTTTTCACTCTCCTGTTTTATTCAGATATCAGATTCTTGAACATCTGTATCTATCTCAATATCTGGAAGTTGCTCATTAATATTACTTATATCAGCATTATCTGTATCTGTTTTATCTTTTTTATTATCCTCCTGTTCCTTTTCGTGCGAAGATGCTCAAATATTTAGTTTATAACTATCATAATCCAGAAAATTCTGATCAGATACCCAGCTAGTTACTCTACGGGGGAATGTTCTAACATTATACCATAGTCTGGATGCTCATGAAGGACTGAATAATCAATATATGAAAAAAGCTAAACATAATAAAATTGCTATAAAAATAAGTCTTTTTATCCATCTTCTTAATAACCAAATTAACAATATAACTAGGAGAATTATAACTATTCGCACTAATACTTGCATAGGTGTATTATTAATAAATAAACACTCATATAATCAAAATTATAAATAATTTAACAACAATGTCAACCTATTTATTAAAAAAATCTTATTCAAAATTTGCATTATTTTTGTTTTTGGAGTATAATAAGTATGACATAAGTTACTTACCGTAAGGTTCTACCCACACAGTAATTCCTTATACTAGGTTGCTTATCGTCAAGGATGTATTCATCCTAATTCATCATGGTATACTACCCAATAGACCTTGATGAAATTCGATCAGCCCGAATTGATTTTATTGGATCTATATCTTTGTTCTGTAATGATTCATAGAACCAAGCTATCGATCCATATAATGGATTGCCTTTCGGGTTGGTCATGAACGGAAGGGTTGCCTTCCGTTTTTTTAATTTTGATATTTCTTTAAAATCATTGGAGATAAAATATACCAGAAAAAAATAAACTGCCATGTATTTGAACATCTTATTGCGTATCTCACACTCCTCATATAAAATCTTTATTATATTTTGCTTTTTGAATCATTTCGAATATAATATACATTATATTGTTTATATAAAACATAATAAATGACTGAAAATATTCAAAAATATAATCCGTCTGAGTTAAAGTTTTCTTCATCAAAACTATATTTTCAGCATCAAAATCAGATTATTCAAAAATTTTGATTTATTTCTCCTATGACTTTTGATATTCACTATAAATATACTTTTCAGGAAGTTAATGATAAATTTTTCATCGAATGATGAGAATTTGAATGATTGACAGCAGACCATGATGTCCATGAGGGATGAATCATCTATAAAATCTGATTCATTAATCCAAAATTTAAAAACGTTAGGAATCTTTCTTTAGATCTAAGCAAATCTGAAAACAAGTCTCTATTACCTCTGATTTTGACTATTGCCTTATGGTGAGCTGTGTTTTGATTTTTGTATCGAGCTTCAACTAAATTTTTGATATGAAAAATTTTATTTTGGCTAAATATTGCTTGAGCATTTATTGTCTCTTGTTACGGTATTCGGCAACTATGAAATTCATGATATATGAGCATGAAAAAAGACAAGGAAAAGACTTGAACTTTTAGTATAAAATGTTCGGATCAATCCGAAATGTCTGTTGTTACAGATGAGATTTTGGAAGTTTTGAAAAAGATTTCCTCTGAATATCGGATTATAAAATTTGCTTTCTCTGGAAATTGTATATATCTCTTGCAAGATATTCATGATCATTACTGAAAAAAACTTCCAACCTCTGGAAAAATATATTCCGAGCAAGAAAAAGCAGCATTACAACAGAGAACTCTAAGTTTTATTCATCAACCAGATTTTTTATCTCATTTTATGGAGAACTAAATGGTGGAATCTCTTATCACAAAACCAGAAAATGATTCAAATACTGGTGCTCCCAGTAAGAAAAACATGATTGTTGCAGAATGATTTGCTAAAATTTTGTGAAAGAAGAAATTTAAAAAATCTTTGGTACAAGAACACGATGATCAAATAGTACAAATAGTTAAAGAAGTTTATCGTAATCCTAACGAACGTAAAGATGAAATGTGAGACTGGATTTTGGATAAAGATTTTAATTTTTTGGTGCATGCTGCATATAAACATCGCACTGAAAATTTGGTTTTAATCTGCTATAGAGGAACTGATTTTAAGGATGTAAAAGATATATTTAGCGATATTCAGATTGTACTTTGAGTAAACTGATTGGATGGACGTGTAGTAGATTCGATAAATTTTTTTGATGATGTACAGATGAAATATCCTGAAGCAAAAAAACGAATTTGTGGGCATTCTCTCTGATGAACCATATCATTTTTGATTACTAAGCATAGAAATCCCGAACGCTGTATTACATTTAATCCATGATCAAGTCCGACTACAACATTCTTGGGAATGATGATGGATACTTTAGTGAAGAGACCTTGGACTAGAAGGATTACTACGTATAAAATATGGTGAGATATTGTTTCTGCCTTGAGTTTTATATGAAACGTGAAAAACTTTGTGGTTAAATCTGTAAATCCACTAACTCTACATACAATTAATTCTTTTCCAGAATTATTTGAGAAAGAGAAACAAGAAAACGGGAAAATTTAGATAATTAGCAAATTTTATACTTTTTATTATATAATTTTTTTATTTTTTTCTAATATTTCATTCAACGACGACTCCCCTTTCAGTTTCGTACTCAAACTTCATAAAACGATTCCATATACTGTAAAGAATAAATAATTTACCATACTATCCTCAAATACATGCAAAAATAATCACATAATGAATAAAGCAAAAAGTCAGATTTGTAATTTATATAATACTTGTAATTGGTATTCCTCCTCGTTAGTCAGTTTTCATTTACTTAATCAAATCACTTTATACTGGACCAAAAGTAAACACATTAACATAAATGTTCGAACTAAGAATCAAACTGTTCCGATATCGAGCATTATTTGTAAGTAATAGTTCTCTGGTAAATACTTTCATTCATAATGAACTGCTGGTCCTGAACTTCCAAGTCAGTGTCAAAATGGCTCAGAAATTACTTCTGGAATTGTGGATAATTTACTTGTGATATGTCCAACTGTAGATTCTCGTTTTAAAACTGATAATATTGCTAAAACAGCTAAAAGTCAGATTCATCCTCGAAGCAGCCATCTCTTTTTTGATTTTAGTTTATTTCGATATAAAGCTACAAAAACTACAACCATTCAAACTAAAGCCGCACGAGAAAGTGTAGCTACCATTCATGCCATTCGAACCACCAAAGCGAGAACTGATAGAACTGTATCTTCTTTTTTCTTGATTTTATTCGTGAAAAACCGCCAAACGAAAGGGAGAAATGCTACCAAAAAATATCAGTAATTATTTGGTCACGAGAAAAATCATTGCCGACGAAGTGTTCACTCATATCATGTAAGATAATATATTGGTGGATTCTCTCCGTATGAATAGTCATCTAATCCTCCGTATCATAAAGAATAGAAAAAATCTGGCCGTAATAATTTAGCTCATTGCCACAAGAATCCCACTCAAACGATTCAGACTAAAACTCGTGGAAGGATTTGAATCAATTTAGATTTTTGCCATTTTTCTGAAATAACATATCCAAAAAAACTTGCTGAAATTAGTATAAATGTCCATCGAAATCAGTATTTAATTCAAATAAACATATTACTTCGTGATACATCTTTCAAAAGAGAAAATAATACTGAGACTATAATCAGAATTATAAATGCTATTCGAGTTTTTTTCCATTGTTTCCGGTATGGTTTGAATTTTTTATATCAAAAAATCAGGACTATGAATATGAATAACAACCATATTCATTCACGAATTAATGCTGGATATGACGATTCGCATAAATGGATTCCATACACAAAAAATGTTGCAATAACTTGATATAATACATTTAATACCCAGAATATTGAAAATGTAGTCAGCATTGTATTTTTGTGAAATATTAAATTATTTTATTTTGGACCAAGTTTCTCCTAAGTATATGTTTCGAGCCTCTGTTGGCTCCATACTTTTTCTTTGTTCTTCTTCTGTAGGACGGTAGGGAATATGTGTTAAATCTGCATTAAATCACGTTTCCACTATATCTCCAGAAGACTTAAATAAAACAATTTCTTCTCATCTAAATATCATTGAATTATCATGTGCCAAAAAAAGATATCAATAATCTGAAGCTAAATATTTTTTCTGAAAATTTTGGGTATAATCCATTTCATTTTGAACAGATGCTGTTCTCGCATCCACCGTCTCAATTGAATCTACCACGGTTAAATAGTTTACGTATGTTCTAATTGCAATAATCATAGCAACAAAAAAAACAACTCGAAGTGCATATTTAATCTTGGTACCGTATGTATTTATTATTGCTTTTAATTGGAACATAGTTGTATTTCAAAATTTTTAAATTATAATTGCGAAATAATTCGCTTGATTATTTCTGGAATTTTTTCTTTGGTAATTGGCTCTTTATAAGTGAGAAGAACCTTCTTTACACTTTCCGCTTCATATCATAGTCAACGCATTGATTTAACAATATCTTTGAATAATTTTTGGTCTACATCTAGTGATGATAATTCATTAACACTGAATGTATCTTTAAGTTCAAGTAAGATTTTTTTCGCTCATTTTGGTCCTACTCATGGGATTGATTGGAAAAATTTTACATCCATATTCTTGACTGCATTTGATATCTCATCTGATGGCGTTTGTGCAAGTTGAAATGCAGTTTTATTTCAGATTCCATTTACCTTTAGAAATTGTTCAAATATCTGCTTTTGTCATAATGTGTCAAATGCAAAATATTGAACAGTTCTCTTATTTTCATCATAAACTGGGAAAAGATAGAATTCTCATTCTGACTTAACTCAAGCATAAATAACCTGAATTCCAACAAAATCATGTATTAACAATATAACTCAATCTTTCTTTTCTATTTTTCACTGAAAATAATGAAACATATTTTATTTATTGATAATAAATATTGATTCATTGTATAATTCCAATCTCTTTTTGCAAGTGAATGAAAGTTTATTGATTTATTTTTTATAATTTATATAATGAATTATGTTTACATGTAATATATCTATGAATAAACTTTATTTTTCGTTTTTTGTTCTTATTTTAAATATTATTCTTTGTAATTTTTCTTTTGCAGGAAACCCTTTTGTATGGAATCTATTATGAACTCAACTAGAAATTTGAATAGACCAACGTTCCTCTATTTGAACATTTAGAGATTGAAAAGCTGAAAACGCTCTCTCTCTACAGCAACAAGCATCATCTTGGAAATCATATGACTTAATTTCTGAATTGGATAAAGCAAAGACTGAAAAGGAAAGACTGGATATTATCAATCAGTATATAAATTTATTGTCATCATCTGCTTCTGATGGAAATAATATGTATAATTATGAAAATTCCAAAGTTGATTATTACAATAATTTAGCCAAAGAATGTGAATCTCCTATAAAAGCAAAGAATTCAGAATTTTCTAATGCGGTTAAATCTTTCGACTATGAAAGAGCTGAGACAATTTCAAATGAAATTGCTGAACTTCGCGCATGTGTAGCAAAAAATGAAGTATTAGCAAAGGCTCATGCTACATATGCGTCTGCTGCAAGGTCTGCATGAAATTCTCAGAAAAAAATAGATTATCTAACAACTAATAAGGAAAAAATTGCAAAATACTATGAAATATTAAAACCTGATTTATTAAAAGAATTATATGACATTTCTAAGACTGTAAACTCTGGATTCTAAATATTTTGTCTTGCTTTTTTTGACCGTAATCATACAGTTATATTATTGGTATTTATCCGATAATTTTTATAGATGAAAAAGAAATTACTAATCATATTGTGAATATTCTTATTCTCATTCAATTTCAGTCTGGCTCAAGATGTAGCTCAGCTTATTTTATTTTATTGAGCGACTTGTCCTCACTGTAAAGCGGAAGAATGATACTTGGAAACTCTCAAAGAAACTTATGATTTTGAGGTAGTTTGATATGAAGTATATTATAGCAAAGAAAACCAGGAAAAAATGAAAGAATATGGAGATAAATTCTGAACTGAATTTAATGGAGTACCTGTGGTAATTATGTGAGATGACTATTTCCTATGAGCTAGCTATGATAAAACAGTTGCTCTACTAGACAAATATGCCACAAAGAAATGAGATTCTGAGTGTTTACCTGAGGAAGATGAAGAAACCAAAAATTCTAATCCTATCGTAGATTGTACTGACGAAGAAAATACTGGAAATAATGAAAATTCTAATAATAATGAAAACAATCAAAACACTAGCCCAATTCCAACAGTTAGCACTGGAACTGAAGAGTCTGAAATAAGCACATGAGAAGTTGAAACTGAAACATGAGATGTAGTTGAAACATGAAGTGTAATTGATGATGAAAAT
>Ga0310691_10006065_pt1 | contig 12997 bp, 13 predicted proteins | sample 176DNAGHGlowgp2_FD_203887 | JGI IMG/M metagenome (GOLD analysis project Ga0310691, IMG submission 203887) | Sheep rumen microbial communities from Palmerston North, Manawatu-Wanganui, New Zealand - 1766 DNA GHGlow gp2 (v2) (version 2) | ecosystem: Host-associated > Mammals > Digestive system >... | reverse complement strand
CCCGACAATGCTCCACGCAGCAAACGTATCTACGACAACGAGACCCGTAACGCAGACCGAGGTAGTCGCGGTAAAGAGAGCGGTAACAAGATCCTTCCCCTGGCCGTCGGCCGAGGATATCGGAAGCATCAGTAACAAAGTCCCCAAAAGGATCACAAAGAGAAAGCTTGCAGGTATGATCTTCGCAGGTGATACCCTGAACCTTCGCTCATTATATTCGTGTTTGCCTTGAACGGTAAATTCTCCGAGACTTTTCATGGTGTTTATTATATTACTTTTGTTTTATTTGTACCACGCCTAACAGGATAATGTCAGGATAAGTCTCTTCATAACTTCTCCTTGTCTTATGATATTGATCTCATTCGAAGCATAGTGTATCCTGCAGCGGAGATGATCTTTCTGCAGGTATCCTCATCTGCAGGACTCTTGCATCTGAGCTCTACGGTCTTACGACCGATATCAGCTGTGGCCCACATCCCGTCCTGCCTGTTAAACCCGTTCTCAACGCGCCTTGCACAGTTGGCGCAGTGCATGCCGTCAACGCTCAATTCGTATACATACGGGTAATTCTTTTTGTTCCTGTCGGCAACCCGTACCTTTTTTGGGGCAGGGTCATGTTCGCCGCAGCAAGATGAGCCGTGACGGATCCTTCTGACCGTCCCGTAGACCGCTAGGCCTATTACCAGTATCAAGACCGCGTAAATTATCACACTTCCCATAGTTTCCTCCTTGTTAGCCAAGACCAACATCGCGCTCAAAATTTTTATCCGTCATCTAGCCCCTCTTGAGAATGAATGACAGCAATGCCGCACCCGCAAGATATACAAGGGTATGGATCACATGGGACACCTTGTTATATCCGAACATGTGGCGCCCGATCACAGCCCTTGTCTCAGGGTAGTAACGGGGAAAGAATCCTGAGTTGCACAGCAGGACCCAATCGAAAAAGATGACATCATACGCCTTGAGCAGTATCACCATCAGACCGAACCTCAGAAAGAACTGCCAGAATCCAAAGCCATTATTGATGCCATCCCACGCACCTGCGATTACCGCTCCGATATTCATCGCGACCGCAACGAATGCAAGGACGAAGCCTGTTACATGCTGTCCTTTGAATCGTTCCGGCTTAGGTGTGATGATTGCCAGGATATCTTTGTGGGCAGAGGAGAAGAAGCGCTTGTCCTGGATAAATGCAACGCCTGACCAGAGCATGAGAAAAAGCCCGGCCATGGTTATTGCAGACAGTATCAATGTCAGGATCAAATGCGTTTTCCTCCTCCCGGATTGCTGTTAGCCTCGACTAACAGAGGAGATTGTATCACCATGTCCCGTTCTTTTCAATATTGGAAAAGATTTATGGGTCAAAAAACGATATAATGTTCATATTATTCAGAGTTACGAGGAACGAAATGCTTATCCTGTTTATATTGGAGATCATCGGGACGATCGCTTTCGCGGTGTCCGGTGCGCTGGTCGGCATACAGAAGAAGATGGACATCTTCGGTGTCTGTGTTCTTGGACTTACGACCGCCGTGGGAGGGGGGATATTAAGAGACCTCATCCTCAACATCACTCCGCCTGATGCGTTCAAGAACCCGGCGTTCGCAGGGACGGCCGTGCTCGTCAGCATAATCATGTTCATCCCCTCGGTCAGGAGACTCCTCGCAAAGACAGGAAGGATCTACGATTCCCTGCTGCTTGTAATGGATTCGATCGGACTCGGACTCTTTACGGTTGCAGGTGTTCAGGCGGCATATTCTTCGACGGCTGAAGTGAACATCTTCCTTATTACTTTCGTCGGTGTGCTGACCGGTGTCGGAGGTGGACTGATGAGGGATACGTTCGCCGGGAATACTCCGTATATCTTCGTTAAGCACTTCTATGCGTGTGCGTCCATTATCGGCGCCCTTGTATGTGCGCTGGCGTGGCAGTATCTGGGATCCGTTATCTCGATGATCGCAGGGGCTTCGATCACGGTTATATTAAGGCTCCTTGCAGCACGATTCAGATGGGAATTGCCTAAGGCTTGAAGCAGATTGACACCCAATAGTGACGCCTGCGGCGTCACAGCGTGGCGTTCTTTGGATATATTTTCCGGATTACCGTAAAGTTCCCTTATCATTATACGGAGGGGCGATGATCTCCCTTCCGCAGTAGGGACAGTTGCCTCTTGTATTTGCTCTTATCTTCAGGCTTGCTGCACACCCGGGACAGTAAACGCCGAGAAACGGTCTGTTCTCAGGGATCCCTGCCGTCTGAATGGAAGGCTTCCCGATCTTATCTGACAGCAGGAAAGCCTTGTCAGCCGCATTGTAATTAACGTTGATCAGGAACCCTTTCCTGATAAGATACTGAGCCTTCCGGATGAGCTTATATTCAGGCGTTCCCGTCTCCTTGGCCAGCTCCGCCGCAGGAACATAACCATCCTCATCCGCCATGAAGAGCTTGTCCAGCCTGATGGCCATTCCGATCTGGCCGAACTTGACGAAGTACATTACGATCAGGAATATGCTTATCGCTGCGATGGACAGGAACATGGTGATCATGGGGACCGGATCGTCGAACGGTCCCCCGTCGAAAGTAACCCCGAGAGACACAACGGCTCCAAGCACCGCAGGGACCATGACAGCAGACCATATACCAAGGGTTATGTATATCTTAGTGTTATTTTTGTACATTCTGATCCTCCGCCAGTCTCATAAATGTTCCGCAGTGGTGACATCTGCCCCCGCCGCCTTTGCGGATGTTGACTACAGCGCCGCAGGAAGGGCAGGATACCGTGACAAATTCCGTCTCACCTGACAGGAGATCCACCCTACAAGCTTCCCTTCCCAGGGTGACATTTACCATGTATCCGTGATCTATGAACCACACAAGGTCTTTGATAACGTTAGGGACTTTGAAGCCTGTCATTGACGCGATGCTGTCGTAGGTGATGATGCCGTCGTGATCTTCCTCCAGTAGGGAGTTATAGATGCGGCATCTGGATACTCTCCTCAACGCCATGATGCGCCAGAAGATGACCGCAGCACATCCCGAAGCGATCATGAGAAAAAAAGCAAAGAGCATCAGTGCTGCCACGCGGTTCATTCCGAGCCTGTTGCTGAAAGGAGCGCTCATGAACAGGATATTGATAAATGTCATCAGACCGCACCCGCCGATGATAAATCCGTTTATTGCCTTCGAAGCTGCTATCTTCCCATGGTTAAGATACATGATCCATCCCTCCTCACAGTAATTGATTATACATCACTTTACAATCTCCGCCATCCCGCATATAATATAACCATAATTATATAAACACATTTATATAATCCGAAGGAGATTACCTGATGGCACGCAAAACAACCATAACAAAAGACATGATCCTTGGATCAGCATTGACTATGGTCATAAGGGACGGATATCAGTCCGTAAACGTTAAGACCCTGGCAGCTGAGATAGGATGTTCGACACAGCCGATCGTATGGCATTTCGAGAATATGGAAGGGTTCAGGACAGAGCTCTATAGATATGCGCGGGAATATGCAGGCAGGAGCATCAGGAAGGCATCAGATCCTGCCGGTATCTTCGAGGCGATGGGAAGATCTTATATCAGGATGGCAGTAAGGGAACCTAATCTCTTCAAGTTCCTGTACCTTGGACAGACCCCGGTCAGCAAGCCTTATAGCCTTAAGGACCTGACAACGGGCAGACAGCAGAAGGCGATGATCAGGGGCATCGCAGAGCAGACCGGACTTACGGAAGAACAGGCTGCAAGGTGCATTAAGGATACGGTGATATATTCGCACGGGCTGGCAACAATGGTCGCCACGGGCGTTTTCAAGGCATCGGAGAAGTCTCTCATGGCCATGGTCTTAAGAGCGTCCGAAGGGTTCGTAAAGATCGCGGGAGGAGAGTGAAGATGAGAAAGATATTTCCATGCCTGCTGCCGGTGCGTTCGATCATGTTCATACTGATCTTCACCGCCGGAGCGGCAATAACAAAATGCAGCGTGAGTGACATAAGCAACTGGTGGTCGATCGTTGCGACTGCCGCCAACCTGATAACGATCGCAATCCTCATACTGACGGCAAGAGCTAATAACATGACTTTTGCCGAACTCATAAACTACAAAAAAGGGAAGACGAAGATCAGGCAGATCGTTATCATGACAGTCGTGATACTCTCCCTCGGCATGGGGTTCATGTATGTGGCGGGATTCATCTGCTACGGTGTCTTCCCGTACATGGCACCGATGATGTGCGAACCGGTAAACAAATATCTTGCATTCATCAATCTCATATTGCTGCCTGTGACAACGGCATTTGCAGAAGACGGGTTGTATCTGGGTGCAGGCGTTGGTCAGATCAGGAACAAATATCTTGCAGTCATCGTACCTGCGGTATTCTTTGCGCTGCAGCACTGCTTCATTCCGGTATTGTGGGACGCGAAGTACATGCTCTACAGGTTCCTGTCATTCCTGCCGCTGACATTGATACTGTGCGCGTATTATCACAGGAAGAGGAACCCGCTGCCGGTCATGGTGGGACATGCATTCATAGATCTTGCAACAGGTGTCCTGATCCTTATTATGTCAGTTGATCCGGGATATTATGAGAAGATGCTGGAGATGAGCTGATCACAGAGTCGAGATATTGATGCCGTCTTCCTTAAGTCTCTTCTTATCCGTGTACATACGCGTATCTGCAAGCTTCTCTGCTTCGCCTACAGTATTCATTCCGTTCTCATAAGCAGCGATCCCGCATGCGATATTAAGAGGTATCGGAGGATTCTCTTCCCTGTTATAACGTTCGATCTCAGAGGTCATCAAATTGAATGCTTCAACGACCTTCTTCTCATGGTCATCGCCCTTGATGATCGTGAAGAACTCATCGCCGCCTATCCTGAAGCATTCGCCGTATCTGCCGAAGCTGTTTAGGATGATCTTAGCCGCCGCCTTGATGTGACGGTCACCCTCACTATGTCCGTAGAGGTCGTTTACGGTCTTCAGGTAGTTAATGTCGAGGAGTGCCAGGGACGCCTTGGCTGAACCGTCCTCAGACAGCTCCTTCTCAGCCTCATCGAAAGACAGTCTGTTGGAAAGCCCCGTCAGTCCGTCAACACGCGCAAGGCGGATCATCGTCTCAGCTTCACCGTTCTTCCTGTTGATGACCATGATGTTATTGATCTCGTAGACAGCCAGTATGACAATGAATATCCCGAGACCGTAATGGACAGTATGGATCTTATAGTTGCTCTTCTCGATGTAATACAGGGTAATGTCGATCACACACGTGATCATCAGTATGAGAAATGCAATGACAAGCCATTTGTTCTTAATGACATCTGTCTTCTTGTTGTGCACGGTCTTCAGGAAGAATACCACCAGCATGATCATCGAGATGAAGATATTCGTATGTATCGCCATGAGCAGAACGTTGTAGTCGAAGATGCCTGTTATCATCGTGAGGAATATCATGAAGAACAGTGTGAATGAAGCGGAGCAGATCGTCAGGGGAACGCCCTTGTTCAGGTTGTCAGTATAGGCTGCAACGAACAGGATGAGAGGGACGGGTACGAGAGATAATGACGTATACTCTGTCAGTCTTGGCAAGACAGAATCCATGAAAAGGAGCTGCCAGATATTAGTGGATGCCATCAGATAACAGGCAACGAGGATCGACACCGTTCCAAGCGCTATCGTCTCGATCTTGCCGTTCTTGCCCGTGTGGAAGACGATGCCCATGCCGATGATTATGATACCGATTATGCACGAAGAGAAGCACAGCGTAAACTCCAGAATGCCGGCACTGATACCATCCTTCAGGTAAATGTTGCCCTCCGTCATCTTCGCATTGCGGAACGAGGTCCAGCTGTTGACGGTAAGAGCCTCATACTCGATCTTCAGGTGGCCTGTACCCTTGAAGAAGGGAATGTTTACAAAGTGAGTGTAGTCGCCGTAGTATTTGCCGTAATAGAACTTGATATCAGGGTGGAAATCATAGATCTGCTCGTCGTTGAGATACACCTTGAAGAACAGATTGCTCGTCTCAAAGCAGAAGTCCTTGCCGGAAGTGAAGACTGATGTGATATCCCTCGTGACCGTCCCCTTGCCGTTAGTGAACTTGAGAGCAGTCAGATCCGCGCCGGAGCCATCCTCATACTGCCATCCGATATTCGCATTGACCCCTAAAGTGGTAAGATCCTTGCCTTCGATCTTCACGAGAGGATGCAGAACGAGCAAAACGAGGCAGAACAACACGATCCCCAGTATGAAGACGGTGAACATTCTCTCTTTGATAGTTGCCCGGTCAAGACCGTCCGGGCGCTTGTTCTTCTTCGACGTCGACAAGTTGATGGACCACCCTTTGTTTGACTCGTTCAACACAATTATAGCAGGTTCGGATGAGCAGAATGTTATAATATATTAGCGAATTTGTTAAAGATTTTTAGATTTCGTCATCCCAGCCCGATGTCGAGAGCCATCATGAGGACAAATCCGGCAGCGAAGCATAAGGTACCGATATTCGAATGACCGCCTTCCGACATCTCAGGGATCAGTTCTTCGACCACAACATAGATCATTGCTCCCGCTGCGAAACTCAGGATGTACGGCATCACGGGAATGAGAGCTCCTGCTGCGAGAATGACTGCCAGTGCCCCGACGGGTTCCACCGCCCCTGACAGGACGCCGTAAAGGAAAGTCTTCCCTTTGGACATGCCCTCAGCTCTCAGCGGCATCGATACGATCGCGCCTTCAGGAGAGTTCTGTATCGCTATTCCTATGGACAGCGCGAGTGCTCCTGTCAGGGATATGGATGCATTGTCATAGATCCAGCCCGCGTATATGACACCTACTGCCATACCTTCCGGAATGTTATGAAGGGTGACGGCAAGTATGAGCTTCGTTGTCCTTGACAGGCCGCTTTTGGGACCCTCTTCGCTCTTATCCATGTGGATGTGCGGGATGACTTTGTCAAGAACGAGAAGAAACAGCATACCGATGGCAAATCCCGCGCATGCCGGAACGAACGACCAGCTTCCGAGGGAAGCGGACTGCTCTATCGCAGGCATAAGGAGACTGAAGAATGAAGCTGACACCATGACTCCTGAAGCAAAGCCCGTAAGAGCACGGCTCGTCCTGTTGCCAAACGACCCCTTAAGGAAGAATACACAGGCAGCCCCGAGAGTGGTACCTGCGAAAGGGATAAGTATTCCCTGTAACACTGACATGTAATCCATAACGCCATTATAACCCCAAAAGTTAGCTGTTGCTAACTATTTTTACAAAAACCTTTTCTGATGAATCTGATTAATTGTAAAAAACACCAACTTTACGATTATGTTAGACAAGACTAACATAATAAACAGGAAAGATAAGGGGGGGCGTTATATGTATATTGAGACGCGTGGACTTACTAAGTCTTATGGTGAGGGCGGAAGCTATGTTCAGGTCCTCAAGGGAGTCAATATCGGAGTAAACAAGGGTGAGATGTGTGTTATCCAGGGGACATCAGGATCCGGCAAATCAACACTTCTCAACTGCATCGGAGGTCTTGATGAAGTAGATTCAGGCACGGTCAATGTTGCAGGCATCGGGATTGAGAAGATGAAGGGGGAGAAGCTTGCCGGATACAGGAGGGATAATCTCGGTTTTATCTTCCAGTTCTACAATCTCGTACCCAATCTGACTGTCAGGGAGAATATACAGGTATGTGAATACCTGTCAGCAGATCCCCTGAAGATGGATGAACTTCTTGCAGTGCTGGGACTTACCGAACATAAGAACAAGTTCCCTTCCCAGTTATCAGGAGGCCAGCAGCAGAGATGTGCGATCGCCAGGGCTCTGATCAAGAACCCCAAGGTTCTTTTGTGTGACGAACCGACCGGTGCGCTCGATTCGAAGACATCGCGTGACATCCTCATCCTGCTCGAGAAGATCAATAAGCAGTATGGCGCAACGATGCTGATAGTAACGCACAATAATTCGATCAAGAACATGGTCGATCATGTTATATATCTCAAGGATGGCGAAGTGTCCAAAGACTACTACAACAAGGTGAAGACACCCGCTTCTGAACTGGAGGATCTGTGATATGGGATGGATCCTCTTTAAGCGCGCCATCCGTGACATCAAGGATGGTGCTGCAAGGTATATAGCCCTCTCGCTGCTTATAATATTCTCGATCTTTATCGTGGTCAGCCTCATGGGTGCTGCGATAACGGTCATCGATATCACGGAGACAAGTGATGAACTGCTGTGCCGTGAGGACGGGGAGTTCTCGGTCTTTGTTCCCCTCAGAGATGATGAATTGAAGAAGATCACTGACAAAGGCATATCAGTGGAGAAGATGTTCTATACGGACTATCAGTACAAGGAAGACAAGATACTGAGAGCTTTTAAGGTCAGGGAGAACATCAACAGGATATCGGTAGTAAGCGGGGAGCTTCCTTCCGGTGATAATGAAGTTGTCCTGGAGAGGAGATTTGCCGAGGTTAACAATATCGTGCCGGGTGATGTGATCAGCGTCGGAGGACATGATCTTTCCGTGTGCGGCATAGGTGCCGCACCTGACTACAACACCGTGTACAGGAAGCTGTCCGATACAGTCGTTGACAGTTCTTCTTTCGGGCTGTTCTTCGTAACACCTGCGATGTACGATGAACTCTTATCAGAGGGTAAGGCGGTATCTTCGGAGGAGTATTACTATGCATATAAGCTCAATGGAGCGATGACTGATAATGAGCTCAGGACGGTCCTTGAGGACAATAAGTTTGAAGTTGATGATACGGATGACGCCTTCTTCAAGGAATACTGGAACAGGATGACATCCGACAAGGATGATCTTCTGGAGGGCATAGATGAGCTCAAGGACGGAGCCAGGGAACTCGCGGACGGTGCTGACGAGCTCGCTGACGGCACAAAGGAATACCACGATGGCATGAAGGAGCTCAAAGATGCCATGCCTGATCTCAAGAGGGGCGCCAAAGCTCTTAATGACGGTGCTGATTCACTGGAGAAGGGCGTGAAGGCATATACTTCGGGAGTAGATTCCGCCTCTAAGGGTGCCACGTCACTTGCCGGCGGAATGACATCACTTAAGACAGGGATATCCACACTCCGGACAGGCGCATCCAAATACCGCACGGGGATCAAGGAGTTCGCCGCTTCGACCGGTACGCTGGCTTCAGATCCCAATCCGTATATCGCGGGTGTCGGCGCGACCCTGAAGAAGCCGGTCAGCGGTCTTAAGACCGGATTCGGCAGCATCTTTGACGGAATAGATAAGCTCAAGGGCGGAGCAGGCACTCTGGACAAGGGCGCATCATCCCTGTCAGGCGGACTTCTTGCACTGCGCAGGAACAGCAAGACACTGTATAGCGGAGCCGCATCCCTTCACTCGGGGACCAGGAAGCTGAAGAACGGCATAGCAGATCTGTCCGATGGCGTTAACGAGCTCTACGATGCTTCCGGTGAGATCAGGGACGGTTCTTCTGATCTTGCAGACGGTGCGCATGAGCTGTATGACGGCGTAAAGGAATTTGCAGATGAGGCGAACGATCTTGTAGACAAGGTCTTCGATATAGAGACATCCAATCTGATGGTCTTTATCGATCATGCCGAGAATCCCAGGATCGATTCCGCCGCTGATGACGTGCAGATCAATCTGACTGCAAGTATCATTTTCGGCGTGCTTCTGGTGATGCTGTTCGCATACGTCATATCTGTCTTTATCGTTCACACGATCGACGGCGAGAGTCCCGTTATCGGCGCACTCTATTCAATGGGCCTGAAGAGAAGGACACTTACGTTAAGCTATGTATCCGTGCCCGTTCTCGTGTCACTGATATCAGGTATCACCGGCACGCTGACCGCGATCGGCACCCCCATCGGGATAATGGCACAGCTTAAGGATACGCTGGGGTATTTCTCGATGCCTGCCATGGAGATCAAGATAACACCTTTTATCCTGATCTACGGAATCGTTGTTCCTCCGGTCACGGCATTTATCGTGAACGTGACCGTCATACGCAAGCGCCTTAAGAAGAGCCCTCTGTCGCTTCTCCGCAACGAGCAGAAAGCAGTCAAGGGCAGGGATCTCAAGATCCGCGGACTGAAGTTCATCAACATGTTCAGATTAAGGCAGATGATCCGGGAAGTAAGGAGCGGCCTTACGGTCGTCCTGGGCCTGTTCATGGGTCTCCTGATCGCATTTCTTGCCCTTAATACTTATGTCTACTGTTCGAAAGTAAACGAGTACTATGTTGACCAGACGAAGTTTGAATATATGTACAACTACAAGTACCCGTCGGAAAAAGTCCCGGAAGGCGGATATGAAGCGGTGGCGGAGAACCTCAAGAAAGAGATCTACGGATATACTTTCGATGTGACGCTGCTGGGCATAACAAAGGATAATCCGTTCTTCGACACCGGAGATCTGCCGGACAACGATACCGACCTCGTCCTGAGCTCGGCAGTGGCAGTGAAATACAACCTCAATGTCGGGGACGAATTCACGATGTCGAACAAGAACGGTGACAGGCTGTATGCCTTCAGGGTAGCGAAGATCTTCGATTTCTCGGCATCGATGATGGTATTCATGGACATCGACAGATGCCGCGACATGTTCGGCAAGAGTGATGATCATTATGATGTGGTCTTCTCTGACCATGAGCTTGATATCCCAAGCGGGCGCCTCTACAGCGTCCTCACGAAAGAGGATATCAGGAAGTCAGCCGGGATCTATGTCAGCATGATGGGTCCCATGATCACTACAATGTCAGTTGCATCTGCCGTGATCTTCATCGTCGTAATGTATCTCATGATGAAGATGATGCTCGATAGGTCGGCCTTCAACATAGCGCTCGTGAAGATAATGGGATTTAAGAACCGGGAAGTCCGGAAGATGTACCTTGACGGCAACTTCTTCACCGTTTTTACCGGGGCACTTATCTCCATACCGCTTTGCAAGATGATCATGGACTACATCTATCCCAGATATCTTGTCAGCAATGTTGGAGTAGGCATAACGCCTTCTTATCCGCCTGTAATGTATGTGATCATATTTGCAGTGATAATCATTCTTTATTTCATCATCAACAATCTGCTCGTCGGAAGGATCAGGAGGATCAGACCGATCGAAGTGCTGAAGAACAGGGAGTGAGGACCTGCCCTATCCTATGCTGATGATGTATAATGCTTAGAGCAGTTGGCAGGTCATCTGCTTTCCGACAATAGTGTTATGAGGGGTATTGGTATGAAGAAGATAAGAGTTGCGGGAACAGCCTGCGCGATGGCATTCTTAATGGTCCTTGCGGGCTGTTCCAAGACAGCAGAGACGTCAGGTGCGGCGTCAGTTGATACGACGCCTTCGGATACGACGGTTGTGACATCGGGATCGACGTCAGCTGAGGCGTCGGTGTCTGAGGAGACCTCGGCTGTGCAGAAGATCACAGTATACACTGCATCTGAAGAGAAGAAGGGGGAGGGGACTTACATCACTCCCGGGATCAGGCTCGGTGATGCTGAGATCACTGATGTCAACAGTGAGATAAGCAAGTTCGTAGCAGAGATCAAGGAGGACAGTGACTGGTTCAGCGGCACTGAGTATTCCTTCTACGACGGCGGCAGTTATGTGAGCCTTCTCGTGCGCGGGATCAGCACCATTGATTGTGATTCATATAAGGCCTTTAACGTCTCAGCTGCGACCGGCAAGCTGATGTCTGATGAGGAATTGCTGGCAGCAGCCGGGCAGGACAGCGCCGGATTTACCGGGCTCGTCAAGAAGACTGTCGAAGCTGCCATGGCAGATGATAAGGAAGGGTCACTTTTTACGGTGGTCGAGGACATGGATTACAGGGCTGCCAACCTCAAGGATTCCAACCTCGCGAAAGCAGCGCCTTTTGTCTCAGAGAGAGGTAATCTCTGCTTTATCTATGATCTTAAGATGTGTGTCGGCGCGGAAGAGTATACAGTCTGTCTGGATACTGTGACGCACGAGCATATGCTTAATGATTTTGGTAACTGGACTCTGTACCCGGAGTGGGGATGATGTCCGGCGACACCTCTGATGCTCTGCATATTCAGTAAAATGCTCAATGTAATGCGCACTACCTTGAGCGATCTGCTGCGCTTTCAGTAAAATGCTCAATGTAATGCGCACTACCTTGAGTGATCTGCTGCGCTTTCAGTAAAGTGCTCAATGTAGTGCACACTACCTTGAGCGATCTGCTGATTATTCAGAGTATCTCTGGCTTGCAGAATAATTGACCATACTGTGGTTCACTCCAAAGTAACCACTTGCCAATGATGGAAATGCACACAGCGTCCATACCAGGCAAATAGAAACCATTAGTATCAAAAACTTCTTCATTTTGCATGCTTCTTTCGTTAATAATACTACATTGATGATAATTATGATTTCTTTGGTCTCTTTGGTTGATGGAAAATGATCGGTGTATCAGGCGGCAAACCGGGAATTAAATCCTTCTTTGTCTTGGTAGCACCTAATGCAACTTTAAGAATCGCTCTGCTCGTAGATTTCTTCATAATGAGAATCCTCCTTGTGTAGTATTATTGCAATAATCAGATAAATAGATACCTGTATTACACCTGTACCAATATAGAAAGATAAGTGTTGCATCGGATACATGTTGAATGTTAGCAATGCCAAGGATAACATCAACGTACATAACAATCTTCCAAACCTTCTAACCATCTTCCTATCCTCTTCCGTGAGATCTGATTCAGGATCGCCAAGTGATCCTGTTTTGATAATGATCAGTGATGAAACTATCAGCACCCCCCAATACAAAAAAACATAAGACTTAAAGAAAGCAACCATTGGTACGGATAATACAATTGTAATAACGGATACGAACAAACACCCGAGAAAAGACTTACAATGATAACCTCCACTATACTTTCTTATTGAGGCAAATGATATTACAAAGACCACCACTTCAATCAAATATCCCCTAAATGCAGATATCATAAATATAAAGGCAAAGA
>Ga0310691_10006064_pt1 | contig 12999 bp, 1 predicted proteins | sample 176DNAGHGlowgp2_FD_203887 | JGI IMG/M metagenome (GOLD analysis project Ga0310691, IMG submission 203887) | Sheep rumen microbial communities from Palmerston North, Manawatu-Wanganui, New Zealand - 1766 DNA GHGlow gp2 (v2) (version 2) | ecosystem: Host-associated > Mammals > Digestive system >... | reverse complement strand
ATCCCCAATCCCCATTTATTTTTTAATTATTTTTAAATGAAAGTTTTTCTTTTTAAAATTTTATAATGATTAATTTAAATTAATTAAGTTTAATAAAATTTTAAGCAGCAGTAGATGCATTTTTAACATTACGTATTTGCCCATCTGCCATTTTATATAAATTATTGAATTTTATTGTAAAATCATCTTCTTCATTTTGTGCGTCTTTTATTCTATTTTTAAGATTGTTCAATTTATTTTTTAATTCTTCATCTGCATTTCTACCTAGACATTTAGCTCTTATTGAATTAAATAAGTTCTCATATTTTGATTTAAAAGTATTCCAATTATTTATTGTGTCAATATTGTCTAAAGCCTGCTGATCTTCTTTTGATAAAGAAGCTTTTATTATCTCCTTTCCATACTCATCTATTATATGTGTCTCTCCTGGACATCCTCTTGAAAATGGGCAACCGACAGATTCATCTCCACCTCTTCCTATTATATAGGTAGAAACAAAACTATATTGTAATCCATATTCTTTAACTCTTTTATCACTTTCATCAATATCATCTGTATCTACTTCTCCATCTGTAACAATAATAAGATGCTCAAATTTTTCATTTTTAGTTTCTTTCCCAATTTCTGCAATATAATAACTATATGTGCCATCAGGACCAGATTTATTTTCAATGAATTTATCCATTTCAGTTTCGTTTTTATAATAATAATTACTACCCCAAGTATAAAATTTATCTCCTCTTGATGAATTATAATATTTTAATCTTAGCTCTTTCAATTTTTTGAAATAAATTTCTACACCACTAATAGAACTAGAACAATCTACAGCAAAAAGTGTCTTCATGTTTTCAGGTGATGTTAAATCTCTAGGTCTCTGTTTAAATCTATTCCATTTATGATTCCAATCTAATTGAATATCAATAGCTTTAGGTCTAAAGTCACTTCCATCTTTACAACTATCTCGTTTTTGGTGTTTTTCAGGAGCTGCAAGCCATGATACTATATTTTGAATATACCTTGGAGTGCCTTTTGTTCCCATCTCTAAGAAAAATTTAGTATAAGAACAATCAATAACAATATCTCCTTTATCATCATTTGAAGAATAAAATAAGGAATTGAAGCCTCCATCAGAATCTTTAGAAAATGGAACAAAAGGAAGCAGCTTTTTAGGATCTGTTATCATATTTAAATCTTCATTTTTTCCATAATATAATAAATTATCATCTTCTGGTTTTTCAACAAAATATGAAATTGTTTTTCCTTCATAAATAGAATATAAGCTATGAGAAATAATATTTCTTTTATAGTTATCAATCATTTGTATATCTCTATTAAAAGTAGCTTTTTTAATTAATTTCCCAGAGTCATCTCCAAAAATAGTTTGCATTCCTGGATGATTCCCTGCTACTCTGAAATTAGCATTTGGGAATAATTCTTCTATTAAAATATTAATTTGATAATTAAATGGAGCATTATCTGCAAAAAGACCTAAAGCCCCTCCATTTTCCCAGAATTGTTTTATCACTTTAATAAATTGTCCTAATAAATAGGGGTTATCATTACTATTTGGTAATTCAGCATAAGGTTCTCCACTCATGATAATGCATGCATAATAATCACAGCATCCTTTTTTATATGTTCCAGGCCTTATTAATCTTTCAATTGCATCTTTATAATTTATTACAACTTCAGATTGTATTCCTGTATAATCTATTGAAGATTGAATGCACTCAGTATTATCCATTGATTTAGTTATATATTCATAAGATAATCTTTCATCTTCTCCTTTGTTCATTCCGCATGAATAAGGCATAACAATTAATAGTTTCTGTCCTTGGAAATAATTTTTTTCATACATACCATAATTATGAACTGAAAATTTCCCATCACCTGTCAACTCTTCTTCTTTTGCATTTTGAGGGATTTCAGTTTGATAATAATCATATCCACTTAATTCTACCGGTATATTTATTAGTTCATTTTTTAATTTTTTATATAAAGGCTTTTTTTGAGAATCCTCTATATTTGAATCATTAAAAGTAATTTTGAGTCCAGAAAAATTTAATTTCATATCGGTATTATTTGAAGAATTTCCAGAAAAGCAAGATGCTATACCCCGAATTAATTTATCAGGATTTAAAGAATATATTACATTTGGAAAAAGTTTTTCTATTCCAAAAGGTGAAATACCTACTCCAATTCCGAATATATTTAATCCTTTTATCATACAAAAAATAACATTATTTATTATTCTTTTTGTTTCTGATAAAGAAAATAATCCATCAGTGACAACAAATAGAAAATCAGGATGATCTGCTTTTCTTAAATTATGAAGATTATAGGCTGCTTTAATTGCAGATGCTAAATCAGTATTTTTTATATTTCTATTAAGTAAGTCAAATAAAATAGGCCATATTTGAGATTTTTCTGAAAGAATATCCAAAGAATTTTTTTCAGAGCATATAACATATGGATTTGGATTTCCAGTAACAATTAAATCAAAGCAAGGTAAGTCAATTGAACCTATTGCACTTAATAATACTTGTATTGTACTCCAAGTATGTTGGCTTGATAGTGGACTAAAACATGATATTGAAGAATCAATAATAACTGTTACTCCATAATTTTTAACAAAACCATCCCCTAATTCCCTATAAATTCTGGGATTTGGTGTTGGATTAAGAAAATATTTAATTAGTTCATTAACATCTATATGTGTACCTACATCTGTTAAAATTGTTTGTGTAGGTAAATTTGGTTTAAATATTAAATCAAGAATAGACAAATTAATTTTTTCTTTTCTAATTTTAAATAATTTCATAAAGGTTCTTATCTCATTTTTATCATCATTGTTAATTGAATTTGATACCTTCATAGTTGAGCCAATATTTTTTGAAATTTCTTTTATTTCATTTTGGCCTAGTTTTGGAATCGCTTCCTGAATTAGTGGCATCTTTATTTTTTTAGTATAAGGCTCCTCTTTTATTTCTCTAAAAGAATTATCTATTAAAATATTACCTAAATTCTTGAGATTTTCCTTAGAAGGAATATTATTTAATTCTTTTATTTCAAAATAAGATTTTTCAATTTTATTATTATTGTCTTTATCTTTATACCTTCTTAATACATTTAATATTGATTTAATATATAAATTTATATATTCTTCATTTATTTCAAATATATCTTTATTTTGAGTATATAATTTTTCTTTACTCATTTCTATTAATTCTACTGGTAATTTATTTTCTTCTGCTTTACAAAACCTACTAAATTTATCCCAAAATTTTGTTAAAAATTGAGATTGTTCTTCTTTTATAGATTTAGGCTTTGATAAAATAAAAGCAAATGAATGATTTTGATTTGTAAATATTCTATCCTTCCATTGTTCATATAAAGCAAATTCTTCATCTAATCCATTAGTAAACATATAGAATACTCTTTGACTATTTTCATTATCTAAAGCTTTAAATTGATCTGTTGCTGTTTTTATGCATGAAGCAATATTAGTACTACATCTTTTTATAAAAATACAATCTAAAGCCTTTTGGAGATTTTCTATACAATGCTCTTCATCTAATTCTTTTAAGACTACTTTAAAGCTACTATCTCCTACAACTGATATTAAATATGGAATTTCCAAAGAGTAAAATACTGTAGTTAATGCACATACTTGAAGTATAACAAAGAATTTTTCAGTGTCACTTATAGTTCTTGCACAATCAAGTAAAATATTTACTTCTAAATTTTTATATGGGATTTCTTCAGTTAGATTAAGTTTCGAAATATTTGAAAAAATTCTACTAGATAAAAATTCACTACTTTCTAATATTTTATATATATTAGAATCATTTTTTATTTCTACTTTTTCTTCTTTTAAAATTTCTTTTAATTTATCTGAATTAAATAATTTATCTAGTTTTCCTTCTCTTTCAGTAAATTCATCAAGTTTTAATTTTTTTTTATTTATATTTTTCATTTTTTCAATAACTCTATTTATTTCTTTTTCAATGTCAAAATTTTTTCCTTCAAAATTTTTTCCAGTCATTTTAACCCTTTTATCATCATCTTTTTTTTTAACTAATCCTCTTTTTGGTAAAATATTTTTATTTAAATTAAAAATAATTGGAGAAGGGGGAGATATATTATTATTATCATCTAAAATAGTATATACTTTTTGTAAATCTTTATCAACATTTATAATAGGTTGAGGCTTATTATAAATACTACTCTTTTTTCTTACCTTTATTCCAACGCTTTTTTTCCTTTTTTTTTGGGCTACTTTGCTATCTCTATTTCTTTGAGTTAAATTTTCATACTGGAGATTAAATATTTGAGAATCTTGAATTGATTGAATACCTCTTTTAAATGTAAAATGACTTCTTTTTCCATTAGTTATATTAATTGTTGAGCCTTCTTCAAAATCATCTTCTTCAAAGTGACTTGGCCTTATAATGAAATTATCTTTTTCTGGTAATATAATATAATCTTGAATTTCTTTATTTTCATTATAATTTATTTTTCTTAAATCTTCTTTTGAAAAGCCTACTCCAGATTTTTTAAGTTTTGAAAACATTATTTCAAAAGAATTTTGGAATTCTTTTATTCTTGGAGAAATAAGAGAAAAATTATGTTTATCAGACATTTTATATAAATTAAATAATGTTGATAAAATATTATTAGCTTTTGTTATTTGTTCTTGGTTTTTATTTATAAATGCATATCTAATAAATGCTGGAATCATTTGAGTTTTTAATATACAACTTCCATAATATTCCATTAATAAATTTATTGAATATGAATTAGGCTTATTTATATCATCTATTTCTATTTCATCTATAGTATTTGATTTATTATTTATTGCAGAAAGATTAATTGGCTTTATAGGCTGTTTTGTTATATCAACACTTTCACTTTTGCCATCAATTATTAAAAATTTATCGGCAATTACTGGAATTATTTCTTTCTCTTTTTTATCTAAATCTTTATCATTTTTAATATTTTCCTCTGATTTTTTTAAATCTTGTTCTATTGATAATATTTTTTGAGTTAATTTTCCTATTGAATCAGTTAAGGCTATTTTTTTGTTCGATGGAGAAAATGAATAAAATTTTTTTTGCAATTTATCAACTTCTTTATTTAATTCTTTGTAATTTATTGTTGAAAGATTTAATATATTTTTATTTTTCTCTATTTCAATCTTTTTATTTTTAAATAAATCATATATTTTCTTAATTAAATTTAATTTAGTTTCATTAAATTTAACCCAATCTTGTTTTTCAAAGTCTATATGAGATAATATATAATTAATTTCTATTGATATGTCTTTTTTAACTATTTCTGGTAAAAAGGAGACCAGAGAATTAAGAGTTTCTTTTGTTTTTTCAAAAATTAAATAAGCAAAATAAGAAAAAGAAAAACTATTATCATTCTTTTTTAAATTTTTAAATCTTTTCAATACATCTAAAGTATTTTCTTTTTCCATAATATTAAATATATAATTTAAATAATCATCATGACTTTGATTATTTTGCCTATTTCTAAATGTCATTTTTGAATAAGTTTCAGGATAACATTTTTCTAAATATTGAAGAAACTTCCACTCATCTATGTAATAATAATGCCTTTTATTATTTTTATAAGTGTAATAATATTTAAAGGTTTGATATTTATTATTAAGAGAATCTATATTTAAATGTGTTCCAAATAGTTCATCAGGTTCCTCATATTCTACAATAAGAGGATACCATTCATTTTTACAAATGCCAAAAAGAGGAAAACTATTTACTTTATTCAACCCAAGATATTTCCAATCTCTATATGAATAAGATTGGAAATTATCATCTTGTTGCTCTATATTTCCATTATTATTAATAAAAAATATTTTATTATTTTTTGGTATTGGCTCTAAAGTATAATAATATCCTGATCCTGATTCATAATCGTATTTTTTATTATATTTTACTATTTGATAATTCCAAAAGCCAAATGGGAAAATATAAATGCCTTCTGAATTTATTTGATTATCTTCTTTAATTTGGTCCCATCTAAATGATTTATATGAATCGTTATAATAGTATTTAAATAATTCCATTTCTTTTGGATTTATGTTTTTTAAGTTACAAATTAAATTCTTTTTTACTAATTTAATTTCTTTATTATTATTTTCTATAGAGCATTTAAAAGTAGCAATATCATAATAAAAAAAATTTCCACAATCTATTTTTATTCTACATGAAAATTCTGTTTTTTCATTTTCTATAATAATTTCTTTCTTTTTAAAATCTAATTCTTGTTTTGATTCTGCACTAATTATAGCTTTAATTTTTTTATTTTTACAAGGAAAATTAATTATGAAATGAATATCTAATGTTAAATAATTGTTCTCAGGTAAACATTTTATAAAGTTATCATCATATTTATTATATTCACTAGGAATTAATATTTCTATATTATTAGAGGTAAAGCAATGATTAGAAAAATCATATACTTGGAAAGTATAATAAATTGGTATAATAACACTATCTATGATTATAGGAATTTTATAATTTTGACTTATATAGCATTCTATTTTACAATAAATTCTTTTTGGCTCATTGTTTTCAACATCAGGAATATTTACTATTATTTTATTTTCTTCTATATTTATTTTTGGCTGTTTAGAAGTATTTCCTTCTAAAGAATCAATCCTTTCTTTTATTGTATAACTTTCACCTTGAATATAATTCTGGATATCAAAATTTAATTTTTCTTTAGCAAATAATTTATTTGCCTTTAAATGGTAATTTCCTTTTATAAATTCTAATTGGTAATCTTTACATGATAATAAGGTTTCAATTGGCAATGTTAATATTTTCATTTCTATTTCTACCTGACAGTTTGTATTTCCTGATGTTAATTTTAATAATCTTCTTATTCTTTGATTTTCTTTTTTCCCTTTTTCTAAAAGATTAGGAATATATATTTCTATTTGTATTTGTTCCCTAGGTCTTATATAATTTTTAACTTTCATATATTTATAAGAATCTAAATCTTTTCTATTATATATAGGTATATTTTGACTTATATTATTATCTTCTTTTGATTCATTAAAATTCTTTTCATTTTCTTCTTTTTCTTCTGATTCTTCTTTTTCTTGACTTTCTTTATTATTATTATTACTTATTATTTCATTTTCTTCCTCTTCCTTTTCCTCTTTAATTATTTCTTCTTCTGGGAATTCTTGAATTTCAGCAAAAATTTCTTCATCAACTAAAGATACAATATTTAAAATAATTGGTTTTGAATATAATTCAGGATAAAATGGACCTTTTTGGAAAGATATTTTATTATAATTGCATTTCAATACACCATCTTTTTTACTTATCATAGGCATTGACAATAATGATGAATCAATATTTAAATTATCATAATTTATATCATGAGGCTTTTCTTCAGGAAGTAAAGGCATATTATAATTATCTATATATATTTTATCTAAATCTTCTATAATTTTTTTTGTATTATTTCCAAGTATTTTTTCCTTTTCATCACAAAGTAACTCTAATTCATTTTGTATTGATATAAGATATTCTTCTAGTTTTGTCTTAATTTCAGTAATTTGAGTGAAATCAATTGAATCGTTAATTTCATTATTTTTAATATCAAAATGAATTTTTAAATCATCTGTATTTTTCTTATATTTTTCTTTAATTTCTTCCAAATTTAAACTTTCAAAATAACCTTTCTTTAATGAAGTTAAATTGTTTTTTATTTCAATTAATATTGACTTTAAATCGTTTATTTCAGAAGATATTTCATCAAAACTTCTTCCTTTAAAATTCACTTTTTTTGGTTCTGAAGTATGTGTGAATTTCTCTTTTATTTTACTTTTAGATTCATCATCTACATTAAAAGAATATTTTGATATTTCTTCATTTTTAGCTTGTTCAAATTTTATATATTCTTTTAATTCTTTTTTTTCATCTTTTCTATTATTTATTAAAGAAAATTTTTCCATATTTTTATCCTCTATTTTGTTTTTAAAATATAAAGTTGAATTCATTGAATTTCCTTTTTCTAGCTTATATCTATTATTATCTTCATAATAAATATCAATATTTTTTTGGTATTTAAAAGGTACAATCCAATAATTAATTTTTTCCTTTTCTTTTAATAATTCTTTATATTCTGATATTTCATATTCTGCTTTTTTTAATTTATCAATATATTCAGGATGAATTTGATTTTCATATTGTATTTCATTTTCTTCTTTTAATAATAATTTATCACACCAATTATTATAATCTTTTAATTTATCTTCTATTTCCTTAATTTTATTATCTATTTCAACTTTTTCTTGGTCTTCATTATATATTTTTTCCACTTTTGTAACATTATCCTTTATTCTTTCTAAATAATTTGGAATTTCATTAATTAATTTATCTAAATTATTTTCTAAATCTTGATATTTATCAATAACCATATTTTTGGCCTTTGTTTGATAGTCATTAAATATAAGCTTTTTTATATGTTTTTTTGGAGATTCAATTAATTTTAAAATAGAATTATCAGTTTGTGTTATGTCAGACTTTAAAATTTTATATATTTTTCCATCTAAACAATAATCTATTAACTCAAAATAATAATTTTTAAGTATATTTTGTATTTTTTCTTTCAATAATTCATTTGCATATAAATTTTCAAATAAATTATTAAAAAATGTATAAAATAATCTGATATTATTTATCTTAATTTCATTTGGAATATTTTCCAATATTAAATTCATCCAACTATTATCTAATTCTTCTCCCTTTTCATTTATTTTTTCTTCTATTTTTTGTTTTACATCTTCTGATATCTCATCACAAATAGGATTATTTCTATTTTCATAGTTTATGCAATTAATAGATGACATATTTCTAATTAAGAATACCCAAAAAGGAATAAATATTTCATTTGATTGTGGTGAGAGTATTTTAGCTATATCTTCATCATTTAATTTTGAATTTATTAAAATTTTTATTAATTTTAGATTTTTAGCGATAAAAAATTTAAATGAAGGATTCATTTTCTTATATAATAAAGATTCAATATCTATATATTTATTATTTCTTTTATCAAAAATCACCATGTCATTAAAAGTAACTTTATTTTGTAAAGTTTTTTCATTCTCATTTATAATTTCATTAAAATATTTAGATAATTTCATTACATTAATAATTGCTGACAATATTTTTTTTTCATTCTCTTGGTCTTTTTTTTTTTTTTCTTCATTAAAAAATGAAATTAAATCTTCAAAATTATCTGAAAGTTTCATATCATATCCATTGAAAAATTCACTATAAATTATTTTAGCAGCAACCATACAAATATCACACATATTTGTTAACTTATTTTGTTTTATCTCTTCTAAAACTTGTATAAAAATATTGGTCATTTTCATTGATTTTATATTAATATTTTCAAAAATAGGACCTGCAGAATATTCATTATTTTCATTATAAGTAAAAAATAAATATATTATATCTTTTGGTTCAAATTTTGGTTGTATTATTTTTATTGTCAAAGCATATTTGGAAGCAATTTGATACGTAAATGCAAATTCTTCTTCTGATATTGAAATTCTTGAAATTTTATTATTAAGATCATTAATAAAATTTTTAACATTTAATTTGTCAATTTCATCATTCCATAATTTAAGCATTAATTGAGCTCTAATCATACGTTTAATTGTCTTTCTATTCTCAGAACCAAGAGCTTCATTTCCAAAAGAGTTAATAAATTTCAATACAGATTCTAAACCTAATTTTCCAATTTCTTTTCCATATCTATATCTATCTTTATTATCTTTTGAATTCATAATTTTATTTTCTAATTCATTACAAATAGAATAGAATAGCATATTTTTATATAATTTAACAGTTTTATTTCTGGAATTTTCAAATAATTTATATTTCAATATTGGATTACCCCAATCTAAATCATTACCTGATATTGCTACAACATTTTCTTTTGAGGTTGAAATTAAATCTTCTATTTCTTGCTCAATTTCTTTTGTTTTTTCTACCATAATTTCTAATTTATCTTTTTTAATATTATCTATTTTTTCTATAATACCAATTCTAAAAACTTCTAGTCCTCCTTTTAAATTTAATTTTAATATTTTGGATTTTAAATTTGATAATTTATCTTTTGCATTTTTTAATTCTAAGCTCATTTGCTCAGTTTCAATTTTATTATAAATTTCCTTTGATTGCTCTTCTAATATTAGTTTTAAATCACATATGTTTTTCTCAGGCCAACAAAAATCTTTTAATATATCTAAATTTGATTTTTCTTCTTCTATTTTATTTAAATAACTTTTATATTCTTCATCTCTCAAATTTTCTTCTAATTTTTTTCCTATTAAATCTCTCCAAAGAAAACTTTCTTCATTATAAAAAAAATTTAATTTTTCAGTAAATTCTAAGCAATTTTCAATATCTGATTTTTCATTTAACTGTGAATAAAAATTTGATTTTACTATATAATATATTTCTCTTTCAAAAGGAAGCAAATTATTTATTATATAATTTAATACATCAGAATCATCATCAAAAGAAAAGAGAAAAGTCCATATTTTTGGAATTATACTATTATTGATTAAAAATAAATTAGATGTTAAAAATTTTTTTGAAGAAATATTTTCTATATTTTCTGTATTGAAAGAATCAAATATACTTTTCGGATTATTTGTATCTATAATTCCTGAATTTTCTTTTAATAAATTGATATAATTTCTAGTTTTTTCTTTATTTACATTCTCATCACTTTTAACTAATATTGCTGTGGAAATTTTTCCTGTTTGTGATTTATAATATTTAATCATTGTACCAACAGATAAAAAGATATTATCTTTCTCATTTAATTTTAAAATAGGAAAAATTTTATTATATTGATTTTTTTCAAATATAAAAGGAATTTCTTCATCATCAATTATAAAAATAAAATTAGTTTTGCTTTTGTAAAATTCAATCATAAATTCAATATAATAAAAAGCTAACTCAAAATCAGAGTCTTTACAATTTTCAATAAATTTATTATATGGGAAAATAAATTCTATAAATTTTATATAATAGTGATATTCTTTACAAAAAGAAAAAAAGTTCTTTAAAGTTGATTTATCCCTATTTAATACAAGGCTATTTAATTGAAGTAATAGTTGATTGATTTCAGGCATATGTAAAACTGGATTCATGCAATAACCAAAATTTGACTTTCCTTTATTAGTTAAACCTTCTAATAATCTTAATCTTAATAAAATTGGCCTAATATTAGTTAAGGTTTTTATATTAAGCAAAAAATCAGAATTTATTTTTTGTCCTTTTTGTTCAGCTTTAATTTCTCCAATATTTTCTAATAATTCATTTAAAAATTTTCCAATTATTTTAATTTGGTAAAATGAATATAAAAATTCATTTAATAAGCAAGAATTATTCAATAAATTAATTGTATCTTCAATTTGATTAAGAATATATTTTAAATTTGATTGTTGAATAGGAACATCTAAACAAGCTTTAACAAATTCTCCAAAATTAAAATTAAATTGTGAAGTTTCATTGTTTGAAGAAATTTGAATCTCCTTTAAATTCTTTACAATTTCAGGAAACATCTCTTCTTCACTTAAATCATTAGCAGAAGTAATTATTAAATTTTTAGGCTTAATTTTAAATGAATTATATATTTCATTTTTAAAATCTTTTTTTGTATAATTTTTAATATTTTCTTTTTCTTTGCTTTTTTGGATATCAATAAAAGAATTAAAATAATAAAAAGTCAAAGAAGATTTTATCCATCTCATAGTTTCATCTAAATTACTATCATCAAAATCATTTTTATTTCTATCTGTTGTGAGAAAAATTAAATTTCTTGGTGTTATTTTTATTCCTCCTGCCATTTTCTCTAAATGTTTTTCACTTATTTTAGTTGCCATCATATGAGAAGCAGCTAACTTAGAACTTAATAAAATCCAAATATTTTTGTTAGTTTTTTCTGATATTTTTATAGAATTATATATTACTGTTGAAGAATCTTGCTGAGAAATATCAATTGAAGGTAAAGTAAAAGATACACATTTATTAAATAAAATTTGATCAATAATTTTAGAACCTTTATTAAAAGGATTATAAATTATAAAAAGATGAAAATTCTCTTTAATATCTTTAGATGTAATATAAAATCCTTTTCCTGATTCAAAAATACTAATTTCAGGATTTTCTCCACATAAAGGAGCTATTTTTTCAGGAATTTGTGAAGGAGCCATTTCAATTCCATCTAAAATAACCCATTGACCTTTTTTTAAAATTGAATCTGTAAAAACTGAGTCTTTATGAATAAATCTACTTGGAGGTGATATAATAATAAAAATTGTTCTTCTTGCCTTTTTCAATTTTTCTTTTTTTATTTCATCTAAATCATCTGAATTTTCTAATTTCTTATCTATTTTTTTAATAATTTTTTTATATTGCTTTAAACCCATTGAATTAAATGGTTTTTTATAATTTATTATCTTTTTAATACTTTTATAGGCATCATAAATTTTCTCTTTTTCTTTTGAGTCAAAATCTTCCTTTATTATTTCTTGTCCTGTTACATTCCTGTATTTGAATTCATTTGATATAAATTAGAATCTTGACCTAATAAAATTGAAATAACATTCAAAAGATAAGATTTACTAGAAGCTGTAGGTCCTTGTAGTATTGGAGTTTTCTTAGAAATTATACAACAAATTAAAAAAATAAAGCAATGCTTTTGAGATTTAGTTAAAGTATCAAATAATTTTTTGCATTCTTTTATTTCTATTTTTTCGGGATTATTTACTTTGACTCTAATGGATTCTTTTGCTTCTCTTTCTATTTTTATAACTATATGCTTTTTATCTTCATCATAATCTATAGTTGGCAAAAATTCTATTTTTCTTAATAAATCAAGCTTTTCTGATATTTTATTAATATTTTCTTCTTGTGAAAAATGATATACAAA
>Ga0310691_10006063_pt1 | contig 13000 bp, 24 predicted proteins | sample 176DNAGHGlowgp2_FD_203887 | JGI IMG/M metagenome (GOLD analysis project Ga0310691, IMG submission 203887) | Sheep rumen microbial communities from Palmerston North, Manawatu-Wanganui, New Zealand - 1766 DNA GHGlow gp2 (v2) (version 2) | ecosystem: Host-associated > Mammals > Digestive system >... | reverse complement strand
AATGGATATTCGATTAGATAGATATGTAAAAGAACCTTTAGCAAGAGAAAACTACCTTGAATTAAATAGGTTTTGTATGGCAGATAGTGAAGGAAAAAATAGTGAAAGCCAAGCTATATCATTAGGAATTAAATGGATAAAAGAAAACCTTCCTGATATAAAGCTTTTAGTGTCTTATGCAGGCCGCAAAGAAGGTAATTATGGATATATTTATTAGGCAACTAATTGGGAATATCTTGGATATTTTATCTCTCCTGGTTTTTGGTTTGCAGATGGAGAAGAAAGACATTAGATTAGCTTGTGGTATAGGCATACATAGCATAATCCTAAAATTCCATTTTTAACAGATTTATTAACAATGTATAAAGATTTGCGGCAAACATGGACTAAATAGTTTATTTATATTTAGAGATTAGATAAGCATCTGACTCCAGCAACTGAACCATTACCATATCCAAAACCTGATAATGAGTATCCTATTATGGTAAAAGAAAAAATTCATAAATAGGACGATGAAGTTTTTAATAATTATTCAGTATAGAAGAAAGAGCCTCCAATATATTATTGGGAAAAAGAAAAATACTTTTTTAGTATAAAAACTTTACGACTACGTGGAGAATTGCCACCTACAGATAGAAGTAAAAAATAGTATGCCATTTATGATGTATATGGGCATTTATAGAAAACTAGTAAAACTATCAGAGCATTAGAGGACGAGACATTAAAACATAGTTAGTTAGCTGAAGCTGCTAAAACTGGAAAAAGTTATAAGAATATTTTTATAAAAGCTTATGAATTAAATGAAGAAATTCCTGAAGAGATAGAAGTACCTATTATAGCAATTATAGATGAAATACCTTTTCCACGTATTCAAGATATTGCTGATTATTTAAATGTTTCTAAATAGGCAGTATCGAAAGCAAAAATTGATAATAAAAATAAAATAAAAAATACTGCGGTAATATGGACATGCGCGAACCAGGTTAAGCCGGCCGGAGAAGTCTAGTAAATGCCATCCGGATGAAGCGCGAAAACCGCATTTATATAAAAGGAAAAATATATGATACATAATTTTGATACAATGCGAGAACTAGTTGAAAAACTCAACTATTATACAAAATTATATGATGAAGGTAGACCACAAATCTCTGACAAAGAATGGGATAATATGTATTTTGAACTTCAAGAACTTGAAAAAGAATTTGGAGTTATATTATCAAATTCTCCTACTATAAAAATTAGTTATGATGTAAAAAATTCTCTTGAAAAAGTAGAACATAATCATCCAATGCTTTCACTTCAAAAAACCAAAAGTGAAGAAGAAGTAGTAAATTTTCTTAAAGGATATGATGCTATTTCAATGGCTAAAATGGATGGATTAACTTGTTCTCTTTTATATAAAAATGGAGAACTAATATCTGCTGAAACACGAGGAAATGGTATTATAGGGGAAAATGTCACTCATAATATGAAATGGGTTCAGAATGTTCCTCTTATTATTCCAATTCATGATGAAGTAATTATTGATGGCGAAATCATATGCACATATAAAAACTTTGAACAGTTCCAAGATAAATTTGCCAATCCTCGTAATTTTGCTGCAGGATCTATCAGACTACTTGATGCGGCTGAGTGTGCGGCAAGAAAACTGACATTTATTGCATGGGATTGTATTAAAGGCTTAGATAATAAAGAAAAATTGTCAGATAAGCTTTATGAATTAAATAACTTAGGATTTGAAATTGTCCCATATATTCCATTGCAAAAAGATATGATTGATGTTGACCATATCAAACATTGTAATGCTCTTATTCAAAATTGGGCAAAAGACCCTGATTTCTCATATCCAATTGATGGAACAGTATATAAGTTTGATGATTGTAAATATTATACTTCTCTTGGTAGGACTGAGCATCATTTTCGCGGTGGAATAGCGTTTAAGTTCTATGATGAAGAATATGAAAGTCAATTAAAAGATATTGAATGGTCAATAGGAAAAACTGGGTAGTTAACACCAGTCGCGATCTTTGATGATATTGATTTTGGTGATTCAATAGTAAATAGAGCGTCTCTTCATAATTTAAATATTATGCAACAAGTTTTAGGAGATACTCCACATAAAAGACAAAAAGTTTGGGTATGTAAACAAAATTAGATTATACCTCAAATAACTAGGTCACTTTCTGATTTTTATCTTGAGCCTGGTATGACATATAAAGATATGGTATTAGTTCCACCAACAATTTGTCCAATTTGTGGAGAGCCAACAGTAATAAGAGATGATTTTCTTTATTGCTCTAATCCTAATTGTGATGGTAAATTTATTAATCATCTTGATCATTTTGTTGGTAAAAAAGGTTTAGATATTAAAGGACTTTCAAAAGCAACTCTTCAAAAGCTTATTAATTGGGAATGGGTTGCTTCATTAAAAGATATTTTTCATCTTTATAGCTATTAGAATGAATGGGCGAAAAAAGATGGCTTTGGAGCAAAATCAGTAATAAACATTCTTACAGCAATTGAAAATGCAAAAGAATGTGAATTATGGCAATTTATTTCAGCATTAAGTATTCCTCTTATTGGTAGTACTTATGCTAAAGAAATTGCACGTAGATGTGAAACATGGGAAGATTTTCGTAATACAAAAGATTTCTTAATGTGGGATGGATTTGGTTCAGAGACGTATAATTCTTTAATGAATTATAATTATGAAGAAGCTGATGAATTAGTAAATTCTATTTTACATATTAAAAATTCTTTATATAATAATAATGAAGTAAATTCTACAAATAATAATTTAAATGGTAAAATTTTATGTATTACTGGATCATTAAATCATTTTAAAAATAGAGATGAAGCTATCGCGGCAATTGAGGCAGCAGGCGGTAAAGTTACTAGTAGTGTAAGTAAAAAGACTAATTATTTGGTAAATAATGATTTAGAATCTACATCAAGTAAAAATGTAAAAGCTAAATCTCTTAATATACCAATTATTACTGAAGAGCAATTACTAGAGTTACTTTGACATTTTTAAAAAAAAAATATATAATATATTCGTAAATAAATAATAAAGGAAAAAGATTTATGAAGAAAAAAGAACTAAAGAATCTAGCTAAAAAAGTTGCAGATTGTGAGTATATAATTTAGACAAGTAATGATAGTTATGAAAAAAATAAGGCACAAGATGAAATAATGCGACTTTCAAGTATGGTTCATAGTTTTGAAGATTTAGATGTAATGGATGAAATGGTCCAAGAAATTTTATCGAAAAAATTTGAAAAATAAAATTTTTTTTCGTATAATATTTACAACAAATTAATTAATGTTATTTTAAAGGAGATTATATATCATGGCAATGAAAGAAAATAGTAAGGCAGTTCTTAATTATCTTAAGCAGATCAATGGTGCAGACGTAACTTCTGCTGATGTAGCAGATGCTCTCGGTCTTGAGAAGCGTCAGGTAGATGGCATTTTCACAAGTGCTCTTCAGCGCAAGGGCTATGGTGTACGTGTTCCTGCTGAGATTGAGCTTGATGATGGTAGCCATAAGCAGGTGAAGTTCCTTCGTCTTACCGATGCTGGTATGGAACTTGATCCTGATGCAGAGGAATAATTCTAGAAATAGAATAATTAATAAGGGGTAATATTTTACCCCTTTATTTTTTTAAATAATGATATTAACAGTAGTAGTTGGAATAGCTTGTCTTTTACTTGGTTTTTTGATAAGTCTATTAATAAAAACTACAAAAGTAAAACAGAAAAACCAAGAGATAGAAAAAGAAGAATAGTAGCTGCGGCTTGATATAAAAGATGCGCAACGAGAATATGATAATTTAGTTAATAACTTTATTACTGAATAGTAGAAACAAGAAGCTACTTTAAAAGAAGATTATCAAAAATGGAAAGATAAAAAAAATTCATAGAACCTTGAATTTATCAAAGCAGAAACTAAATTAAAAGAAAATATTGCTAATTTAGATGGATAGATAGAATAGAAAAAGAAATCTATTAACGAATTAGATTTACAAGCAAAAGAAGCAGTAAAACTCGTAGAAGAACAAGTATTAGATAATGCAGCGAATACTATTGAACAATAGGGTAAAGTTTTAACTGATAAATATGAAAAACTTGAATCTGAATTATTACTACATTATGTTTCTTTAAATGATGAAAAATGGGATGAATATGCAGCTCGCGATGAAGAATTAGGGAATCGTATTCTTCAAAAAGAAAATGAGTTAGAAGAATTGCGTTCAAAGGCTGCAGCAGCAATAGAAGTAAATAAACGTATGGAATTAGAACGATAGGAAAAAGATTTTTATAGACTTCAATTATCTGATATAGATTTAGAAGAGATAAAAAGAATCCGTTCTATTGAACCATATCTTCGCAAAAAAGAACCTCTCAATAAAGTTGTTTGGAAAGTATATTATGAAAAGCCATATACTGATTTAGTAGGGCGTGTAATTGGCACTGGCCGGCACACAGGAATTTATAAGATTACCAATATAGAAAATGGTATGTGCTATGTCGGGTAGGCCACTGATTTAGCAGAGCGCTGGAAACAACATATTAAAAGAGGTATAGGTGCAGATCCGCCCACACAAAATAAACTTTATCCTGCAATGCTTTCTTTTGGTGTAGAAAATTTTACTTTTGAAGTTGTAGAACAATGTGATAATGCACATTTAACAGAAAGAGAAAAATATTGGACAGATTTCTATAAAGCATAGGAGTTTGGATATTCGATTAGAAAGGGTTAATCTAATGATTAGAATTATTGATGGCCGTGGAACCGGCAAGACTAGTTAGTTAATGCTTTTGGCAAAAGAACATGATGCTGACTTTGTATGTAGTAATCCAAGAGCTATGGAACAAAAGGCTAAAGCTTATGGTATCAATGGAATTAATTTTATTTCATATAGTTAGTTTATTGATATCGGTAGTGAAAAAGAAGTTGTTATTGATGAGCTAGAAAATTTGTTAACACAAGGAATCTGTAAAAATATTTTAGGATATACAATTAGTAACGAGTAATATTGATTTTTTTAATTTTTTATGATATAATATTTATAGAAAGTTAAGAAAGTGAGATAAATCATCTTGAAACAAGAATTTTTAAATTTTATTAATGAACTTATTAAATTAAATCCAGACAAAGCCAATGAATTAATGACAGAAAATGTAAAAGCTTATCTTGACATGCTTAGAGAAGAAAAGACTGAAAAACCTCCTCTTACAGAAAATGGTAAAAAGATTTTGAAGCATCTTCAAGAAAATCAAGAAGTAAAAACTTGGAAAGCTAAAGATTTAGCTGAAAGTATGGGAGTATCTTCAAGAGGAACTTCAAGTTCTTTGCGTAAACTTGTAATTGATGGTTTTTGTGAAAAAATTGCTGATAATCCGTCGGTATATACATTGACTGAAAAAGGAAAAAATTATAATATTAATATTGAAGAAGAATAATTAAGGAGAAATAAATAATATGAGAAAAACAATTAATACTACACATATTGAAGGCTGGCTTTATCAGCACGCGCTGTCTCTTAAGGTAACAGGAGAGAAATCTAAGAATCCTGGTACTTAGTTTATTAATGGAACAATTGATGTTGCAACTAATGATGCAATGACTAATATTGTTACTATTCATTTTAGTTATGTAACTCCTACTTATGCAAAAAGTGGAAGTCCTAATGCAACTTTTAATGCTTTATAGAATATTATTAATGGTGTAACATGTAATGTGATTGAACATGGAGCTGATCGTGCAGCTAAGATTCGTATTGATTCTTAGGTTGGTTTGAATGAGTTTTGGTCTACGAGAAATAATCCTGAAGGTGAAGTTGTTAGCCAGATTCGTAATGAAGGTGGTTTTATCCATGTAGTTCAGACAGTTGCTGCTGCAGAAGGTCTTCGTGATATTTTCAAGACTGATATGATTGTGACTGGTGTTCGTAGAATTGAAGCTGATCCAACTCGTGGCCGTGAAGAAAAGGTTGAAATTAAGGGTTATGTTTTTGACTTTAGAAATGCGCTTTTGCCTGTAACTTATTATGCTTATGGTGGCGGTATGGATCATTTTGAAGCACTTGAAGCTTCTGTTAATAATCCTGTATTTCTTTGTGTGAATGGTCATCAGGTCAGTAAGACTGTTACTACAGTTCGTGAAAGTGAAAATTCTGGCTGGGGCGAAACTTTTGCTCAGGAAGTAACTTCTACTTAGAGAGAATTTGTTGTAACTGGTGCCGATAGTCCTTATGAGTGGGATACTGAAGAATCTATTACAGCTCAGGAATATAAAGAAGCTCTTCAGAATCGTGAAATGGCTATTGCTGAAATTAAGAGTCGTCAGGAAGAGTATGAAGCTAGTAAAGCTCAAACTCAGGCTCCTGCTGGTACAACTAACTTTGCAAGTGGATTTAATTTCTAATTAAATCCACAGATAAAGGAGAAAAAAGATTATGGCTATTAATTTGTTAAATCTTAAACCTCATAAGGTTAGTAGAGATCTTAGTGGATATATTACTTTTATTTATGGGCCTCCTAAGGTAGGAAAGACAACTTTGGCAACTTAGATGCCAAAAGCTCTTCTACTTGCTTTTGAAAAAGGATATAATGCTATCCCAGGTATTATCGCCCAAGATGTTACAACTTGGGGTGAAATGAAGTAGGTATATAGAGAACTTAAAAAGCCAGAAGTTCAAGAATAGTTTAAGACAGTAGTTATTGATACTGTTGATGTTGCCGCAGATCTTTGTCAGAAATATATCTGTAGTTAGCTTGGAATCGAGACTATGGGCGAAGGTGGCTGGGGCACAAATAGCTGGAGCCGTTATAAGAAAGAATTTGAAGATGTTTTCCGTGGTCTTACTATGATGGGATATTCAGTTATCTTTATTTCTCATAGTAAGACAGGTACTGATAAAGACTAGAATGGTAAAGAGTATGGATATATTAAGCCTACTACTCAATCTTCTGCTCTTCAGGTAATTGAAAATATTTCTGATATTTATGCTTATGCGCATACTTATCTTGATGCTAACGGAAATGAAAAGCGTGTTCTTACTCTTCGTTCTCCTGCTGGTTCAGGTATTTCTTGTGGTAGTAGATTTAAATATATTGCCTCTGAAGTTCCTCTTAATTATGAGGCATTAACAACTGCTCTTACTGATGCTATTGATACAGAAGCAAAAGACAATGGTGGTAAATTTATCACTGATGAGAGAGAAGTTACACCTATTCTTAAAGAGTATGATTTTGATGCTCTTATGAAACAGTTTGAAGATATGGTTGGTACTCTCATGACTAAAGATCAGAATTATTATGCACCACGTATCACTCAAATTGTAGAAAAGTATCTTGGTAAGAATAAGAAAATGTCAGGAGTTACAAGAGATCAGGCTGAACTTGTTTATCTTGTAGTTTCTGAAATTGAAGATGAACTTGTTAATAATAAGTAATTAAAAATATTATAAGGGACTTTAATAGTCCCTTATTTTTTATTATATTGACTTTTTTAAAATTCTATGATATAATATTTATAGAAAAATAATAAGTGAGTTGATTTAATGGCAGAAGTAAATTGTAGATATTGTAAAAAGAAATTTGATAGAGATAAAGAATCTTTTGTATAGATTCCTGTAGGAACTACTGGAACAGTATTTAGATATGCTCATGCCGATTGTTATTTAAAAGAATTTAACGCTGGAAGAGTAAAAGAAAGATATAAGATTTGGAATCCTGCTACAGCAGCAACTTGTTTTTGGTGCCATAAGGCATTAGATACTACAGATCAAAATGTTATTGCAATGCCAGAATTGCCAAATAGATGGGTGCATAAAGGATGTGCTGCCATTCATCCGGCAAATGATTATGAAAAATTAATGATTTATGTAATTAAATTATATAAATTAAAAGAAAATTATATTCCACAAAAATTACAAAAACAAGTTACACAATATGAAAATGAGTATGAATTTACGTATAGTGGAATGCAAAAAGCTTTAAGATATTGGTATGAAATAAAAAAGAATCCAATAGATAATAAATATGGATTAGGAATTATTCCTAGAATCTATCCAGAAGCTAAACAATATTATTATTCTTTATATTTATCTTAGTTGCAAAATGAAAAAATAAAAGATTATAAAGAATATATTCCATAGGATATAGAAATTAAAATAACACCGCCAAAAAGAAAAATAGAAAAAAGAGAATTATTTAAGTTTTTAGAGGAGGATAAAATTGAATGATTTCAAAATATATAGACACACCTAGTATTGTTCAAGTAATTGGGTGTGTATTTAAATCTCCTCAACTTCTTGATTATACTGATAAATATACTATCACAGAAGATGATTTTCAAGATGATTTTCATAAAATTATTTTTGGCACAATTTATAAATTACATGAACTTGGGGCAGAAAAAATTACATTAAATAGTATAGCAGACTATTTAAGTAGTAGACCTAAAAGTGAAGCTATATTTATTAAACAAAAAGGTGAAGAATGGCTTTTAAAAGCTGAAGAAAATGCTAATACCTCTTCTTTTGATTATTATTATAATCGTATGAAAAAAATGACTCTTTTAAGAGCATTTGAGAAATATGGTATTGATGTAAAAGATATTTATGATCCTGATAATATTATTGATTTAAAATTGCGCCAACAGCAAGAAGATAAACTTGATAATACTTCATTAGAAGGATTGGCGCAAATTATACAAGATAAAATTGATGATATTCGCGCAACTTATGTTGATGATTCTTGGGGGCAAGCGCATTAGGCGGCAGAAAATATTCAAGAACTTATCGAAGAATTAGAAAAGACTCCTGAGGTTGGAGTACCTCTTTATGGAAGTCTAATTAATACTGTAACAAGAGGAGCAAGACTTAAAAAGTTTTATTTGCGATCTGCGCCTACTGGTATTGGTAAATCACGTAGTATGATTGCAGATACTTGTTATATTGGTTGTAATAAGATATATGATGATGCTTTTGGCTGGATAAGTAATGGCACTGCTGAACCAGTATTATATATTACGACAGAACTTGAGTTAACTGAAGCGCAAACAATGATGTTATCTTTTCTTTCTAATGTAAATGAAGAACATATCTTAAATGGTAGGTATGAAGGCGATGAAAAAGAAAGAGTAATAGAAGCAGGGAAAATTTTAAAAGACTCTCCTATTTACATAGAAGTATTACCAGATTTTTCTTTACAAGATGTAGAAAATAAAATAAAGAAAAATATTCGAGATCATGACGTAAGTTATATTGCTTTTGACTATATCCATACTAGCCTTAGAATATTAGAAGAAATAAGTAAACGCAGCGCTGGAGTGAGATTAAGAGAAGATAATATCCTTTTTATGTTATCAATAAGACTAAAAGATATTTGTAATAAATATGGTGTATTTATCTTGTCTGCGACCCAGTTAAATCAAGATTATTAGACCAGTGAAACACCTGATTAGAATCTTTTGCGCGGAGCAAAGGCCATTGCGGATAAGATTGACGTAGGAATGATTATGTTGCCTGTAACCACAGAAGATACAGAAAACTTAGAAGCAATTTTAACTAATACAGGTTTTAAAAAGCCTAATATGAAGATATCTGTATATAAGAACCGTAGAGGACGTTGGAAAAGTATTTATTTGTGGTGTAGTGCAGATCTTGGCACATGCCGCATCCAACCTATATTTGCAACCTCTTGGTCATATGAATTAATACAAATGCAAAATTATAAAATAGAAACAGTAACTCAATTTAATTAATTTTTTAAGGAGAAAATAAATAATGGCTAAAACTGAAGATACAAGTAAGACTATGTGGGCAAAACCTTATTATGCACCTATTGAATATGAGATGCCAAAAGAGTTCGCAAAACAAATTCTTGCAACTCGTAAAGGTGAAGAAAAGAATATGCATCCACAAGAGTTTTTAAAGAAAGTAGTTAATGAAGAGTTTGGACTTCTTGGAAATTGCATTAAAGTAACTACTTATTAAGATTATTAACTTTATTAGGGAGGAATTATGGTAACTTATAATAAGCATGAAATTCGTGAAAAAATGTCTATTGATTAGATATTTGAATTATTGCAAGATTGGGGAGGTAATCCTGCATATACAGAGTTTGGAATTATCTCTGAAACTATTTGCCATAATCCTCCCGGAGAAGGCAGCCGAAAACTCTATTATTATACTAATACAGATTTATTTACTTGCTATACTGGATGCGCTGAACGAAATTTTGATGTCTTTCAATTATTAATGAAAGTTGCTTATATTCAATGGCATAAAGAATATGATTTAAATGATGCAGTAAGATATATAGCAATTCGTTTTGGACTAGCTGGAATAGCAGATTTTGAAGAAACAGATAGTCTTTTAGATTGGCAAACATTTGATAGTTATGATCGAATTTAGAAATTAGAAGTAAAAGATTATCATGTAGAATTAAAAGAATATGATACTACTATATTAAATAATTTAAATTATAATGTGCGTATTCGTCCTTGGGAAAAAGAAGGGATTTCTTTAGAAGCTATTAAACAAGCAAATATAGGATATTTTCCTCCAACCGCGCAAATTACAATTCCACATTATGATATTAATGGAAGGTTCATAGGATTACGTGGAAGAACTTTAGTAAAAGAAGACGGAGAGAAATACGGAAAATATCGCCCTATGGTTATATGTAACAAATAGTATAATCATCCTCTTGGTATGAATTTATATAATTTAAATAATAGTAAAGATAATATAAAACAAGCTAAAATGGCTATTTGTTGCGAAGGAGAAAAAAGTACATTATTATATTAGTCATATTTTGGAATTGACAATGATATTTCAGTGGCTTGTTGTGGTAGTAACATTTCTGCTTATCAAGTACAATTGTTATTAGACTGTGGAGTTACAGAAATGGTAATTGCATTTGATAGGCAATGGGAAGAAAAAAATAATAATGAATATAAGCATTGGATTAATATGCTTGAAAAATTAAATGAACGATTTAAAAATGATATAAATATTTCAATTATTTATGATCGTAATATGCTTACTGGATATAAAGATAGCCCATTAGATCATGGAAAAGAAATATTTCTTTAGTTATTTAAGGAGAGAGTAAGACTATGAGAGGAATTATTTGGGCAGATTCAAAAACTAATCCAGAAGGACCAGAATAGTTTTTAAAAATATATGAAAATTATTAGTAGCTACATATTAAATTAGCATAGCCTATTCAACGTTCTCAAGAAAAAATGATGATGATTTTTGAAAATAATGATATATGGGAACTACGTTATGCAAGTAAAAATGCGGCTAGAGGATTAAGATGTAATATTGCCTATATTCATAGAAATATTCCTGAAGAAATTCTTTATGAAGATATTTTACCAAATGTTATTGGAAAACCATATTGTGGAATTAATTATTATGGAAGTGTAAAATAATTATGTACTATAGAGAAGAATTAAAAGATATTTTTACAGTAGATTCTTTTATATAGGTAAATAAATTGTGTAAATATTATTTCTACATCCGATAAAACATAGTTTACATATTATTTATAATAAAAATATGTTGACTGGATATAAAGATAGCCAAATAGATGATGGTAAAGAAATATTTTTAAAATTATTTAAAGAAAGAGTAAGATTATGATAGGACTAATTTGGATTGCCTCATAGCGGCATTATAATGATGGAATGGAAAAATTAAAAAAAATTATTTCTGATTATGAAAAATTAAATATTCAATTGATACAACCATTAAAAGTTAGTAAAAATTTAACAACTGCTACTTTTACTAATGGAGATATTTGGCAAATTACAATTGCTCAATGCGATACTAGAGGACGACGATGTAATATAGTATATATAGATTATGATATTCCAGATACAATTATAAAAGAAGTTATTAAACCGATTGTAACTTTACCACCTTACCAAGGAATTAATTATTTTAAAACAGGTGATTACTAATGTACTATAGAGAAGAATTAAGAGATATTTTTACAGTAGATTCTTCATATACTTTTGTGCATTGTATTTCTGCTGATTTTGCTTTAGGAAAAGGTATTGCTTTAGAATTTCAAAAACGTTTTGGAACAAGAGATGCCATTCAATCTCGCGCAAAACCATTCTCTATTCCTGTTGGTAATTGTATTTATACTGCTCCTGTATTAAGTATGATCACTAAAGGTAAAGCAACCAGTTTACCAACATATGAAACAATGTATGAAGCTTTGTATCATTTGCGCACAGCGACTGATAAACTTGGCATCGAAAGAATAGCAATGCCATTAATTGGTTGTGGATTAGATAAATTAAAGTGGCCAATTGTACGAGCTTTAATTAAAGATATATTTGAAGATTCTGATATAGAAATTTTAGTTTGTTTTTTATAGAATGATGTTAATTAAAATAACTGTGTGATATATATTACACAGTTGTTTTTTTTAAAATAATATGGTATAATATTTATAATAATAACAATAAAATGGAGTATATTATAAATGGAATATAGATTAAGAGCACCTAGACAAGATGGTACTAGTTTACTTGAATAGATACTTTTAAATCGTGGGTTTAAAAATCGTCAAGAAATTTAGCATTATCTTTCTACCGATGAATAGGATTTAATTAGTCCTTTAAAATTAGATAATATGCGAGAAGGCGCGAAGATGCTTATTCGACATATTGATGCAGGAAATAATGCTTTAATTATTATCGACAGCGATTGCGATGGGTACACAAGTTCTGCTATCTTTATGAATTATCTTAATCGTCTTTTTCCTTCTTGGATATAGAATCATCTTTATTACTTTATACATTCAGGGAAATAGCATGGCTTAGAAGATAGCTTAAAAGAATTTGATTGGCTTTCAAAAAATGTAAAATTTATTATTTGTCCTGATAGTGCGAGTAATGATTATAACTGCCATAAAATGCTTCAAGAACATGGAGTAGATTGTTTAATTCTTGATCATCATGAAG
>Ga0310691_10006060_pt1 | contig 13004 bp, 5 predicted proteins | sample 176DNAGHGlowgp2_FD_203887 | JGI IMG/M metagenome (GOLD analysis project Ga0310691, IMG submission 203887) | Sheep rumen microbial communities from Palmerston North, Manawatu-Wanganui, New Zealand - 1766 DNA GHGlow gp2 (v2) (version 2) | ecosystem: Host-associated > Mammals > Digestive system >... | reverse complement strand
CGTATCAATACCGACTTCGTACTGGAGCAGAACCTCGACTTCGTCACCAAGGGTCTGAACTTCATGGGCCGCATAGCCTGGGACAACGTCTTCCGTGAGGATCGCCGTGGTATTGCCGACCTGTATAATGACCCACAGCTGAAGTGGATTGACCCGGAAACGGGCATCGTCACCTACAAGCAGCCCTACGAGGCGTACGACCGTTTCGACTATACCATGGGTGAGAAATGGACCACCCGGGGCGGTGAGGTGAACAACTGGGCAACACAGCGTAACCTGACCTACCAGCTGCAGCTGAACTGGGCACGCACCTTCGGCGACCATGAGGTAAGTGCCATGGGTAACTTCGGACGTACGGAGTTTGCCACGGGTTCTGAAATTCCCCACTATCGTGAGGACTGGGTATTCCGTCTGACTTACAACTGGGCCCGCCGCTACTTTGCAGAGTATAGTGGTGCCTACAACGGTTCTGAGAAGTTCTCTTCTGACAACCGTTTCGCTTTCTTCCACTCAGGCTCAATAGGTTGGACCATCAGTGAGGAGCCTTTCATGAAATATCTGCGCGAAAAGCACATCATCGACATGTTAAAATTGCGTGCTTCCTACGGTGAAATCGGTGACGATAATGTCGGTCAGCGCTTCCTCTACATGACCCAATGGGCATACGGCGGACGCACCGTGCTGGACGTTACTTCGGGCAATGGTTTTAACGCCGGTGACATGTCAACGCCCGGTTCTCCCTACGTATTCTACCGCGAGGCCTCGGTGGGCAACCCCGACATTCACTGGGAAACGGTCAGGAAGTTTAACTTCGGTATCGACTACAGCCTGATAGGAGGTATGTTTGCCGGTTCGTTCGATGTCTTCCACGACAAGCGTACCGACATCCTGGTGAACGGTGCCGAACGTGCCGTACCTGCATACTTCGGTCAGACTCCTTCATGGGCCAACCTCGGTATCGCTACCACTAACGGTTACGAATTCGAGATTCGTTTCAACAAGATGCTGGCTAACCAGATGCACATCTGGGCAAACCTGAACATGACGCATGCCATCAACAAGATTAAGTTGAAGGACGACCCCCCATTGTATCCTGCCTACAGGAAAGCTGCCGGTTACGCCATCGGTCAGACACACGCCTTCATCGACAAGGGCATGATGCAGACCTACGACGACATCTTCGGTTCGCCGAAGCACGACTCTAACGACAACCAGAAGTTGCCAGGTGACTATTATATCGTTGACTTCAACGGCGATGGTGTTGTTGACAACGTGAACGATAATGTTCCTTATGGCTACACCGGAACACCTCAGAACACCTACAACGCGTCGTTCGGCTTCGACTACAAGGGCTTTAGCTTCTTCGCACAGTTCTATGGTGTAACCAACGTTACCCGTGACGTTACCATGATCAGTCTCGCTGACCCCATGCAGGCTAACGTCTATAATCAGGGTACATGGTGGAGCGAAGACCATCTGGGTGCAGACATTCTGACACCACGTTTCAACTCAAAGCCTTCTTACTACTACGGAACCCAGTACCTTTGCGACGGTAGCTACATTCGTCTGAAGAACGTGAAGATTGGCTATACCTTCACCCAGCCTTGGGTACGCAAAATTGGTATGAAGAGTCTGGAGGTCTTCGTCAGCGGAAACAACCTCTGGCTGTGGACCCGCATGCCCGATGACCGTGAGTCGAACTTCTCAAGCAACGGAGGTGCTACTGGTGCCTACCCGACCGTTAAGCGTGTCAACTTCGGTATCAAAGTTAATCTTTAATTTACTACCGCTCACACTAACATTATAAAAGAAACAAATATGAAACAATATATAATAAATAGATACGCAAGAAGCCACAGAAGAGCTGTGACCATGTTGCTCGGCGCAGCACTCTTCACACTTCACGCTTCGCTCTTCACTTCTTGCACGGACTATTTGGACAAGGAGCCGGACTCAACGGTAGGAGCTGACGAAGCCTTCAAGAACTTCACCAACTTCCAAGGCTTTGTTGAGGAGGCTTACAACTGCATTCCCAACAAGGAATCAAACTTCTGGTGCTGCACCTTCAACTGGGGTGAGGACGAGCTGATGAACACAGGCGGTGGCGACAGCCACGTAACAGCTCACTTTGACTTGGGCGACTATCGTAACTGGTATAACAACGACCAGAGCTTCCTGCACCGAGGCGGAGGTAACCTGAACAGCACATCGAACGACAAGTTTGCTCACTCCCTGGAGCATGCCTGGTATTGCATCCGTAAGATGAACCTGGGACTTGAAAACCTGGACAAGATGACCGATGCCACAACAGAGGAAAAGAACCTCATCAAGGGCCAGCTGCTGTTCTTCCGTGCATGGTGGCACGAGGAAATGATGGTTTGGTTCGGCGGACTGCCCTACATTGACCGTTCATTAGGTGCTGCCGAGATTCTGCAGGAGCCACGTCTTTCCTTCCAAGAGTGTGCCGCACGCTGCGCTGAGGACTTCCGCGCTGCTGCCGACCTGCTGCCCAACAATTGGGACAACACGACAGTTGGTAAGAGAACGCTGGGCAAGAACGACCTGCGCATCACAAAGGTTTGTGCGCTGGGTTACTTAGGCAAGGTGCTGCTGTGGGCTGCCTCTCCACTGAACGAGCTGGGTGCCCAGACAGGTGCCTCAAAGAACGGCAAGACCTACCAGTACAACACCGAACTGGCCACCCGCGCTGCTGATGCTCTGGCCGAGGCCATTGCTCATATTGAGAGTGGAGCCACACCTTACGGACTGGCAGAATATAAATATGCCGATATTTACAACCACGAGGCCGACAAGAGTGCCAACTCTTGCTTCTCTGACATTTTCTACACCACAGGTCAGAGCTGGAAGATGCCCGGTTCCATCGAGGCTATCATGCGTGGTCCGGTGCCCGACATCAACGGTTCTAACTGGAACTTTACCAAGCTGTGGGGGCCGAAGGTGAACAACCTTGTTGAGCACGACGCTATTATTCACATGCCTACGGCTAACTACATCAACTATGCTTACGGCATGGAGAATGGTCTGGCCATTACCGACCCCGATTCAGGTTTCGACCCGAGCCACCCCTTCAAAGGCCGTGACCCACGTTTCTACCATGACATCATGTTCGACGGTTTCAAATTCCTGAACACAACACCTTCCGACGCTGACAAGGGCTTCCAGTATCTGGAAATGTTTACGGGTGGTAACATGGTTCCCACAGGCAATCCTTCACGCAATGCTGACGGTAGCCGTACGGGTTACTTCTGCCAGAAGTTGGTTCCCCACCAGTGCAACAAGTACGACGGTATGTACAACTGGGGCGGTGCGCTGCAAACATACCTGCCTTACATGCGCGTAGCTGACATCTACCTGATGTATGCCGAGGCCGGTGCCGCCATTCAGGGTGCAAACTTCAAGAACAACAAGTGCCAGCACACCGCTGTTGATGCCATCAACGTATTGCGCGACCGCGTAGGAGCCGGCCATGTGGCTGACAAGCTGTTGGCTGACAAGAATAAGTTTATGGACGAGGTGCGCCGTGAACGTGCCTGCGAGCTAGCCTTTGAGGGATTCCGCTGGAACGACTTGCAACGGTGGCTGCTGCTGACGGAGTATCCTTACAACATCAAGACCCGTCAGGAGTTCAAGCGTGTAGGCAACTACGATTACGCCAAGAACGACCCTCGCGATGCTGAGGTGACTGGCTGGAGCGAGACAACCATCGTGGAGCGCAACCTTGGAACGAAGCACTACCTGCTGCCGCTGAAAGAAAGCGAAGTATATCTGTATTCAGAATTTCCGCAGAACCCAGGATGGTAACCTTTAAAAGTAAAAAAGTAAAAAGGTAAAAAAGTAAATAAGTTATGAAACATAAGATATTATATATGTCAGCTCTTCTGTCACTCTCGGCAGTGATGCCTGCACAGGCTCAGATTGACGCGGCTGATTCGGCTCAGGTCAATGTGGCTTTCCGTAAGGTTGCCAAGGAAGATATCTTGGGCGGAGTATCGACGCTGAACTACAGAGAGCTGGTAGAAAAGAATTACAGTACATATACCTTCGACAACATGCAGGGTTATGTGGCTGGTTACAATGGCAATAGCCTTTGGGGAATGAGCAATGCGCTGGTATTTGTGGATGGCGTTCCCCGCGACGTCAACAACATCAAGCCTGACGAGATTGAGGAGATTACCTTCCTGAAGGGTGCACAGGCTGTAGTACTTTACGGCAGCCGCGCTGCCCAGGGTGCCATTCTGATTACCACCAAGCGTGGTCAGGTGAACGACGGTCTGGACATCAACGTACGCGTGAACACGGGTTGGAACGTGGCCAAGGCATACCCGGAGTATCTTGGCTCTGCTGAGTACATGACACTCTACAACGAGGCACGTGCCAACGACGGTCTGGCTGCACTCTATACTCCGGAGCAGATTTACAACACGGCCAGCGGACTGAATCCCTACCGCTACCCGGATGTAAACTTCTACAGCTCCGAGTATATTAAAAAAGCCTACAACCGTACTGACGCTACGGCAGAAATTCAGGGCGGCAACGACCGTGCCAAGTTTTATGCCAACGTGAGTTACTACCGCGTGGGTGACTTGCTGAACTTCGGCGAGGCTAAGGACAACTACACAGACCGCTTCAACGTACGCGGTAACGTGGATATGCGCATCAACAACTTTATGACGGCCTACGTCAATGCCAATGCCACGTTCTACAACTCAAAGTCGGCTAACTCCAATCAGAGTGGAAACTACTGGGCCATGGCTGCCACCATGCGTCCAAACCGCGTCAGTCCGCTGATTCCCACCAGTTTCCTTGACCAGAACGCATTGACGGCCAAGACGATGATTGACAACACCTACAACATCTACAATGGTATGTTCATGGGTGGCACACAGACAGATCTGACGAACATCTTTGGAGACTACTATGCCGCAGGCAGCAACACCTGGACCAGCCGACAGTTCCAGTTTGATGCAGGTGTGAATGCCGACCTCAATTCGCTGCTCAAGGGTCTGAGTTTCCACGCTATGGTAGCTGTTGACTATGCTACGAGCTACAGCAAGTCGTTCAACAACACCTACGCTACATTCGAACCCACTTGGAGCAACTACAACGGCAAGGATGTTATTGTGGCTCTGAACAACCACGGAACGGTGGATAAGAAGTCTGGCGTCCAGAACATCGGCGGTTCTACTGACAACCAGACCATCGCATTCAATGCTCACTTCGACTACAAGCGCACCTTCAGCGACGTCCACAACGTGAGTGCCATCCTCGTGGCCAATGGCTACCAGCAGTCAGTGTCGGGCACCTACCACAAGACGAGCAACGCCAACCTCGGTCTGGAGCTGTCCTACAACTACGCCAAGAAGTACTATTTGGACTTTGCCGTAGCCACACCTTGGTCAGCACGTCTGCCCGAAGGCCACCGCGCCGGATTCTCCCCCTCGCTCACTTTAGGCTGGAACATTGCCAAGGAGCAGTTCATGGAGGGCAGCATCTTCAACGAACTGACGCTGAGCGCAAGTGCCAGCAACCTGAAGACCGACCTGGGCATTGACAACTACTACATGTATTTAGGAACATACCAGAACGGTGGCTGGTGGGACTGGAACGGTGAGACCGGTCACAGTGCCGTACAGTCAATTCGTGGTGGCAATGACGACTTCGGCTACCTGAAGCGTAAGGAGATCAGCGCCAGCATTCATGCCTCACTCTTAGAGCGCGCCCTGACACTTGACGCATCGTTCTTTGCAAGCAAGATAGAGGGTGGCATCATTACCGCTACCAATCAGGTTCCAAGCTATTTCTCTTCATGGCACATCGGCAGCCAGACAGGTTTCGTGCCTTACGTCAACTACAACAACGACAGCCGCACAGGCTTCGACCTCTCAGTAAACTACAAGAAGAACTTTGGCGACTTTGGCTTCCAGGCAGGTGCAAACATGACATACTACACCACCAATGCCAGCAAGCGCGACGACACGAACTATGCTGACAGCTACCAGTATCGTCAGGGTAAGCCGCTTGATGCCATCTGGGGTTACGAATGCTTAGGTTTCTTCAAGGATCAGGCAGACATCGACAACTCGCCCAAGCAGTCGCTCGGTGGAACGGTAAGACCTGGTGACCTGAAGTACAAGGATCAGAACAACGACGGTGTCATCGACACCAAGGACCAGGTTAACCTGGGCAAGGGCGGCTGGTATGGCGCTCCCATGACGGTGGGTGTTAACCTGACGTTCAAGTACAAGAACTTCACCCTCTTCATGCTGGGTGTTGGCGGCTTCGGCGGTCACGCTGTAAAGAACAACAGCTATTGGTGGATTGACCAGGAGGACAAGTACTCTGCTGCCGTACGCGGCCGCTGGACACCAGAGACAGCCGAAACAGCAACCTATCCGCGTCTGACCACCCAGAATGGTGCTAACAACAACACCACATCAGACTTCTGGATGTATTCTACATCACGTTTCGACCTGGCCAAAGTGCAACTGACCTACGACTTCCCCAAGTGCATCATCGGCAACGGCATCATTAAGGGTCTCTCGGTCTATGCCAGCGGTAACAGCCTGCTGACGTTGGCCAAGGAGCGTAAACTGCTGGAGATGAACGTTGGTAGTGCTCCTCAGACTCGTTTCTACAACCTTGGTGTTAAGGTGAGGTTTTAAAGGTGAAAAGGTGAAAAAGTTAAAAGGTTAAAAAGTGAAAAAGATATGAAACTGAAGAATATTATCATATTGGGCACTGCAACAATAGCTCTGACGGCTTGCAACGATCTGTTTGAGCCTGCCTTGGAGAACAATCTGGAACTGAACCAGATGAACAACGACCCGCAGTTTGCCCGTGGAATCATTGACAACGCTTTTCTGTTGCTGCCATACGATGCTAACCCTTCTACCGACGTGGCTACAGACGATGCCGTTTCTAATGATGCCAGCAATGACTATAAGAAGATGGCCATTGGCCAGTGGGCTTCCGACATGAACCCCGTTAACCAGTGGAACTCCCGCTACCACGCCATTCAGTACTGTAATCTTTTCTTGGAAGGCTGCGACAACGTGCTGTGGGACTACTCAAGTGAGTCGCTCAACCAGATGCACAAGGACCTCTACAAGGGTCAAGCTTACGCCCTGCGCGGTCTGCAGCTCTACTACCTGCTGCGTGCCCATGCCGGCATGGCCGGTGGCCAGCTGATGGGTGTGCCCATTCATTTGGTCTCTGAAGACTCAAACTCAGACTTCAACCAGCCGCGTAACACTTTCAAGGAGTGTGTTGACCAGATTATGTCTGACTTTGACGAGGCTCTCAAATATCTGCCCGCAGAGTACGGCGATGTTGATGCCGCCGGCGTTCCTGCCAAGTACAAGCAGTTAGGTGCTGACGACGCTCAGTATAACCGTGCCTTCGGTAATCTGCAGCGTGGCAAGATTGACGGCAAGATGATTGCAGCCTTCAAGGCTCAGGTAGCCCTGCTGGCAGCCTCGCCCGCTTATGCCGCTGCCGGTGCCATGACCTACGAACAGGCTGCCCAGTATGCTGCTGCCTCGCTGAAGAACATCGGCGGCGTGGCCGGCATGCAACAGGACGGTTGGAAGTGGTTCAGCAACAAGGACTACATCAAGAACTACAAGTTCACCGACCCGGACCCTGCAGAAATCTGCTGGCGTGGCAATGTGGGCGAAAGCCACAACATGGAGGCCGACAATTATCCTCCATCACTCTACGGCAAGGGACGCGTAAACCCGACACAAAACCTCGTCGATGCCTTCCCCATGGCAAACGGATACCCCATCTCGGCCAGTGCATCGGGCTATAACCCCAACGACCCCTACACAGGCCGCGACCCTCGACTGAAGGAGTACATTCTGGTAAACGGCGAGAAGCAGGGTTCCAGCAGCACAGCCATCAACACTGCTGCCGATGCCACCACACTGGACGGCATCAACCGCGAGAACGGAAAATCAACCGTTACGGGTTATTACCTGCGTAAGCTGTTGCGCGACGATGTCAACCTCAACCCGTCGAGCACAACTGACCAGAAGCACTTTGGCGCACGCATCCGCTACACGGAGATTTTCCTTGACTATGCCGAGGCTGCCAACGAAGCACAAGGGCCGAAGGCTCACGTTGGTGGTGCAGACTATTCTGCTTACGACGTCATCAAGGCTATCCGCAAACGTGCGGGTGTTGGTGGCGACAATGACCCTTACCTGGAAGAGTGCGCCCAAAGTCAGGACAAGATGCGCCAGCTCATTCGCAATGAGCGCCGCTTAGAGTTGTGCTTTGAAAATCACCGCTTCTGGGACCTGCGCCGCTGGAAGGCCAACCTCAACGAAACAGCAAGAGGCATCAACATTACCACCAGCACTACCGGTGCTTTGGTTTACAAGCCCATCGACGTAGAGCAGCGTAACTATCAGGACTATATGATTTATGGTCCCATTCCCTATGCTGAGCTCATCAAATTCAGTAACCTCGTGCAAAACGATGGGTGGAGATAAAACAACAACAATGTAAAATTCGAAAAAAGAGATTATGAACAAGAAAAATATTTCAAAAATCATGGGTGCTTGTCTTTTAAGCTGCGGCTTGGCCGCAGCCCTGACAGGCTGCAAGAACGGCAATGCTGACTTCCCCGACTTCGAGGGAGGCACCACGGCCTACTTTGCCTACCAGTATCCAGTACGTACCATCGTGTTAGGCGACGACGATTATGACACTTCGTTAGACAAGGCGCACCAGTGCATGATTAAGTCAACCTTCGGCGGCTCCTACAACGCCAGCAATGGTACCGTACAGGTAGCCGTTGACCCTACACTCGTTAACGGACTGACATTCGAAGACGGCACCCCCGTGAAGGCCATGCCTGAGAGCTATTACTCGCTGTCAACGACATCGCTCGCATACAACGGCACCATGAATGGCAGTACTACCGTACAGCTGACTGATGCCTTCTTTGCCGACCCCGATGCCGTCAAGAACACCTACGTCATTCCTCTGGTCATGACCAGCCAGACAGGTTTTGGCAAGATTCTCACCGGCGAGTTGAACGAGAACGGCACGCCGGTACGCCAAGACCCCTCGCAATGGACTGTTCAGCCCAAAGACTTCGTGCTTTATTGCGTGAAGTTCCAGAACAAGTATTCCGGTTTCTGGCTCACCAACGGCAATACCTCTATCGACAATATTGAGAAGGCAGGCAACGTGGAAATCAAGACCAAGTCACTCAATACCTGCACCTACACGGTTTCGTTCCAGCGAAAATACCAGGCTCGCACCTATGACGAGAACGGAAACGAAGTACCCAAATGGGAAGACCGGATATTCTCCACCACCTTGTTGCTTACTTTCAACGATAACAATCAGTGCACCATCACATCGCTTACCGACGGAATTACCGCCACAGGTAACGGTTCATGGACTGACGATGGCGCCAAAAAGTCGTGGAACAACAAAGACCGTGACCTCATGGAGCTCAACTACAGTATTCCCAACTTCGGTGTTGATGACTATGGGAATACTGTTGAGGGCGCTAATACCCACGAGATGATGGTTTGGTACCGCAGCGGCGTCAGCCTGACCGGTGCTTCTAAAGAATTTTCGCCTATCTACACCAAATAACGCTTAAAACAGGAAAACAATGAAGAAAGCATTAATCATATCAGCACTTGGAGTCATCATGCTGGCTTCCTGTGCCGACGAGTTCAACCAGAGCTATACGGTTGACAAGCCTGCCCGGTTAGCTGAATATGCCTACCTCGATGATTATCAGACGCTGAAGAGCTACGTTGACCGCTCGCAGTACCCCAACTTCAAGTTAGGCATAGGAACGACGGCAGCCGACTACAACAAGAAGGAACTCGTCTATGCCCTGACCAATTCCAACTTCGACGAGACAGTAGCCGGTAACGCCATGAAGATGGCTTCGTGCGTGAACAGCGACAATGGCTCAATGGACTTCACGACCGTCACCGACTACGTCACCACCGCTACCGATGCCGGTCTCTCTGTCTATGGCCACACACTGGCCTGGCATGCCCAGCAGCCCGTGAAGTGGCTCAACAGTCTCATGAAGGACAAGGAGCTCGACATTGACCCCGACGCTCTCATTGAGACATTCGTTTCCGGCAACGACTTCACCACCATGCCCGATCAGGACTTCCCCTATTACGCCATGGGCAGCACCCCTCCCATTAAGAACGGTGCCATGCACTTCGAGCCTACCGGCGCCTGGAGCCAGTTCTTCATCTTCCCCGGCGGCTACAACCAGCTCACCGAGGGTAACTATCTGGTTCGCCTCTATATGAAGGCCAGCAAGGATGCCGACGGCGTACAACTGACCATCCAGAACGGCTGGGGCGGCGACGCACAGAACATGACACAGCCTGTACCCGTTGCCGAAGGCGAACAGGTCTATGAGCTCAAGTTCCCCGGCATCACGGCATCACCCAGTGCCGGCTACGATGTCATTCTGAAGCCCCAGACGGCTGATGCCGTACTCGACGTACAGAAGATTGAGTTCTATAAGCTCGAATCACCTGCCGTTGAGGTAGAGCAGGAAGTTAACTTCTACACCTACGAGACCATGGCCGACGGCCCCTTCCCCCATTACCCCATGGGTTGTGAGCCGCCCATCCAGAACGGTGCCCTGCACTTCGTACCCACCGGCGGCTGGAGCCAGTTCTTCGTAGTGCCTGGTGGTAACAATCAGCTCGCGGAGGGCGACTATGTGTTCTATATTGACATGGCAGCCGACCAGGCAGCCTCTGGCGTACAGCTCACCGTACAGAACGGCTGGGGCGGCAACGCTCAGAACTTTACCGCTGCCGTACCCGTAGAGGCAGGCCGCCATACCTACAAGCTGAACTTCCCCGGTCTCACCGCCAGCCCCAGCCCCAACTACGACGTCATTCTGAAGCCCCAGACGGCAAATGCTACCCTCGACTTCTATTCACTCAAAGTCTGCAAGGTAGTTAAGCTCAACTCCATCCCCCTCACCCCCGAAGAAAAGAAAGACACCCTCACCTGGGCTATGGAGCGCTGGATTAAGGGTATGATGGAAGCCTGCGACGGCAAGGTACATGCCTGGGACGTCGTCAACGAAGCCATCTCAGGTGGCAATGCTGACAGCGAGGGCGTCTATGCCCTGCAGCACGGCACCGAGGAGACCGTCAACGACTTCTTCTGGCAGGACTATCTGGGCGACCTCGACTACGTTCGCACCGCCGTACGGCTGGCCCGTCAGTATGGTCCTGAGGACATCAAGCTCTTCATCAACGACTATAATTTAGAGAGCGACTGGGACCAGAACGGAAAGCTGAAGAGCCTCATCAAGTGGATAGAGCGCTGGGAGTCTGACGGCACCACCAAGATTGACGGTATCGGCAGCCAGATGCACATCTCTTGCTATGGCAACCCCCAGACCCAGGAGAACAAGAAGAAAGCCATTGAAAACTCCTTCAAGCTCATGGCCGCCACCGGCAAGCTGGTACGCATCAGCGAGCTCGACATGGGTTATGTTGACAAGTTCGGCAACTCCGTCCATACAGCCGACATGACCGAGGAGCAGCACAAGGAAATGGCAGAACTCTATAAGTGGATTGTGAAGACCTATCTCCAGACCGTTCCTGCAGCCCAGCAGTGGGGCATCTGCCAGTGGTGTGCCACCGATGCTCCCGCCAACAGCGGATGGCGTGGTGGTGAGCCCGTCGGACTCTGGGATTTGGACTATTACCGCAAGCACACCTATGCCGGCTTTGCCGACGGACTTGCCGGTAAGTAAGCATTACCCCGCAAACAGGGTAATTTTTAGAACTTTACATTGTGCAGAGCTCGGGCCTGTGAAGGTCCGGGCTCTTTACCCTAAAACATCGTAAACAAAAATGAAAAAAATTCTATTAGTTGCCTGCCATTGGCTCTTAGCCGTTGGCACGCTGAACGCTCAGCCAGACCCTGACTTTTACATTTTCCTTTGTTTCGGACAGTCAAACATGGAGGGCGCAGCACGCCCCGAGGCGCAGGACACAGCCAGCCCCGGAAAGCGCTTCCTGCTGATGCCGGCCGTTGACTTCCCCCCTACTGCCACCACACCCGCCCGCAAGATGGGCGAATGGTGCGAGGCAGCCGCCCCACTCTGCCGTCCGAACACCGGACTGACACCCGCCGACTACTTCGGTCGTACCCTTATTGAGAACCTGCCTGAAAACATCCGCGTCGGCGTGATACACGTGGCCATCGGCGGCATACGCATAGAAGGTTTCATGCCCGACAGCATTTCCCAATACGTGAAGACCGCCCCCGGTTGGATGAAGGGTATGCTCCAGGCTTACGGCAACAACCCCTATGAGCGGTTAGTCACGCTGGCCAGGAAGGCACAGCAGGATGGCATCATCAAGGGAGTACTGATGCACCAAGGCGAGTCGAACACGGGCGAAGCCGACTGGGCTCAGAAGGTGCAGTCGGTCTATGACCACCTGCTGGGCGACCTGCAGCTGAAGCCCGAGGAAGTTCCCCTGCTGGCCGGCGAGGTGGTACAGGCCAACGGCGAGGGTCAGTGCATTGCCTGCAACAAGCAGATTGACGAGCTGCCCAAGACGTTGCATACTGCCCATGTGGTGTCATCCACAGGATGCAGCAACGGTCCTGACCGTCTGCACTTCGACGCTCCGGGCTATCGCGAACTGGGACGTCGCTACGGCGAGAAAATGCTGCAACTGATGGGCTACACTGTACGCACGCCGTTTGACGTGCCCGCCAATGCCTTTACGGCAGAAACCACCATTCCGGGACAGGAATTTCCGAAGATTGACAGTAAGGGCCGCGCCTATTTCCGTGTGAATGCCCCAACAGCCAACCAAGTGCAGGTAGATATCTGCGGCAAGAAATATGACATGCGTCAAGACCCGACGGGCACGTGGTGCGCAGTGACCGACCCGTTAGTGGTGGGTTTCCACTACTACTTCCTGAATATTGGCGGTGTCAACGTCATC
>Ga0310691_10006058_pt1 | contig 13010 bp, 8 predicted proteins | sample 176DNAGHGlowgp2_FD_203887 | JGI IMG/M metagenome (GOLD analysis project Ga0310691, IMG submission 203887) | Sheep rumen microbial communities from Palmerston North, Manawatu-Wanganui, New Zealand - 1766 DNA GHGlow gp2 (v2) (version 2) | ecosystem: Host-associated > Mammals > Digestive system >... | reverse complement strand
GGGGCGCCCTTTGGGGGGGGGGGGGGGGGGGGGGGGGGGGGGGGGGGGCCGGGGGCACGCGCCGCGGGGGGCGGGGGAAGTGTCGAGGGAGGGATGATGTGTGGTCAGCTCTTCCAGCACTTCTGTCAGGTAGGGGTAGTTGAACCGGTGGTTGGTGATGAGGCGGTGCAGGCTGTCAAGGGCTGGCGGTATAGAGTCGATGAAGTGCTGCTTACGCTCAAAGTAGCCACGGAAGCCGTAGGCGCCCAGCACCTGCAGCAAGCGGAACAGCACGAAACTGCGCAGACGTTCATCAAACGTCTCCCTTTGCGGCAACGTTCCATAGTTCTGTGCCTCAGCGTAGTACGTATCAAGCAGCTCCCTCCTTAGCTCATCGGGATAGCGAGCTGACGCCTGCCAAAGGAAGGAAGCGAGGTCATAGTAAACAGGTCCACGGCGGCCACCCTGGAAGTCGATGAGGAAAAGACCCTCAAGCCCCAGCAGCCCCACCCCCAGCCCCTCCCGCGGGGGGGAGGGGAGTATATAGTTCTGCCGTTGTTCTTCCGCCTTGAGAGTGACTACTCCCCTCCCCCCCGCGGGAGGGGTCGGGGGTGGGGCTGGTGGGGCTGGTGGGCCTTGTGGGCCTTGGGGGCCTTGTGGGGCTGCGCCTACCATAATATTGCGCGCCTGGAAGTCGCGATACATGAAGGTGGTGCTTTCCTCCTGCGTCAGGTCATCGGCCATGCGACGGAAGTCCTGCTCCAAGCGCAGTTCGTGGAAGTCGACACCCGCTGGTTTCAAGAAGCAATACTTGAAGTAGTTCAGGTCGAACATCACGTTGGTCTGGTCAAAGGCGGGCTGCGGATAGCACACGCTGAAGTCCAGCCCCTGCCCACCCACAAACTGGATGCGGGGTAGCAAGCGCACCGTCTGGCGCAGCAGCTCACGCTCTGTCTCATCATAGCGACCGCCAGCCTCGCGCCCCTGGCGCAGCATGTCAAAGAGCGATGTGCCGCCCAGGTCTTGCTGCAGATAGCACATCTCATCGTCGCTCACGGCATACACCTCAGGCACGGGCAGCCCCTTCGCATGGAAATGCCTGGCCAGCGTGATGAAAGCGTGGTTCTCCTCACGGCTTGTCCCTACGCAACCTATCGCCGTCAGCCCTTGGCTGTCGGACAGTCTGTAGTATGCCCTGTTGCTGCCTGCTCCTGCCAGTCTTGTGACCGTGGCAGGCGCTTCCCCACTCCATTTGCTGAAAAGCGTCATCAGTCTCTCCATAGTCTTACTGCAAGGTGACGGCCATGAGGCCAATGACAACATCGTTGGACAGCGTACGCACCGTGAGGCTCTTCAGTCGCTTGCGCCCATTGAGCGGCATGCGGAGCATCTGTGCAGCGCCACCGGGAATCTCACGGCCATAGACGCCGGTGATGCCCAGCTCCTCACCCAGGTTCCTGCTGACCGTCCCCGTACCCAGGCAGACGCGGACGGGCCGTGGCTGCGGTGCGTTGAAGGCCTGCCCGTCGATGTAGTAGTCTTGCTCTATGGGGCACCAGTTGTCCGGGTTGCGCAGTGCCAGCGTGTCAGTGCTCCCATCCTGATAGGTCACCACGACGATGCCATTGTCTATATGGCTCTGCATGTGGTTGGTGGAGCCTGCCATGAGCAGGTAGGCCATCGAGGCACGCCCCTTCAGCGGCACCGTCACCTCGTCGGGGTAGTTGCTCCACAGCGATGTGTAGGCGATGTTATTGCCACGCTTGGGGGTGCGGAAGGGCACGCCGTCCACCACGAACTGCTCGCGCGAAATCAGTGTGCGGAACACCGAGTCGTTGATTTCCGGCTTGTACTGCGGATGACACCACTCGCCAACGCCCTGCGTGGGAATCTGCAGCGTGGTGACCATGGGACGGGGTGACATGTACTTGTTCTTGAAGATGTCGTCCACCTCCGCGTTCCAGTAGTCTTCCATGTCCTGCATCTTGAACTTGCCATAGCCCACAGGCTCTGACGGTGTTTCCGTCCTTCTGCGATAGGCAGCATAGCCAGCGGCGTCAGCTGCAGAGGGCACGTGGTAGTCCCATTCTATGACCTGATGCTGCTGGCTGTTGCCCTCAACATCACGATAAGCGCCACCATCGAGGTTCTGCCGCACGATGATTTTCAGCTGCTGTGGGAAGCGCTGGGTCACGTCCAGCCGGCAGCGGCCGTCCTTACGCGTATATACATATTCTATATATGGCGTCACCAGCCGTGCGCTCTCCCATTCCTTGGGGAATCCCGGACGGATGATGCAGGTGCCGTAGAGGGCCTGCGGCCTGACGCCGAAGAGTCCCTGGATGAGTGTACGCGAAGAGATACCGATGCAGTCGCCGAAGTCGCGATAGCACTCGCCGCGTGCAGCATCGAAGTGCGACAGCTGTCCGAAGTTGGCGGGCGACTGCCCATAGTACATCTGGTCCATAATGTTGCCCTTCATCAGACGGAAGGCCTCATCGGGGCGCCCTGCCTCATAGTAGGCCAGCGCCGTGTGCATCACCTCGGCCGGTGCCACGTTATTGATGCTCCATGCGTAGGGCATCCAGTTGGAGGTGGCTATGGTGTGCAGATAGGCATCGATGCTGAAGTGAGGTATCTCGCGGTCCACATACTGTGTGGCCTGGAACGCCTGCTCCGGCGTGCACGCGCCACAGTCTATCGGGGTGTAGACGCTCCACACGGCCGCACTCTCATGCACCCGTTTCAGTCCCATTGCGTCCTGATACTCAGCCCAGTGACCGGGCTTGGCGTTCTGTCCCTCTCCGCTGGCTGGCAGCCACAGCCGCTCGTTCATGGCCTTCAAGATGGCCTCAGCCTCCTCGCGGTAAGCCGTCCCGTCCTCGCCTATCAGCTCGGCGATGCGTGCGGCCAGCAGGTTGCCGCGATAGTTATAGGCCGACGAGTGGGTGACGGCCCCGGCGTTGTAGTACAGGGCATCGCTGGCCCAGATGCAGCAGTAGGCATCGTACAGGTGGTCGCCGTCAGGGTCGAAGTTGCGTTTCTCCCAAGCCAGGTGACTCTTGATGACAGGCCACATCTTGCGCATGTAGTCCTTGTCGGCGTCATACTGGAAGTGCCACAGCAGCTCGTCGATGTAGTTCAGGTTCATGTCGTAGTGGTGCATCTGGTCCGGGCGTTCCGGATTGCGGCAGATGTAACCGTTGCTATACATCTGCGTGCCCCACTTCTTCTCGGCCCGGGCCATGTTCTGCTCGCGGTCCTGCGACGGATGTGGTATGCTGGGGGCTATGCTGTTCACCTGGCTCTTGGCGTATGCGGTGAAGTGGCTCTCGGCCCGGTCGCCCCACCCCAGCACGTCGCCTGCATAGGCAGCGCGCCATCCGGCCAGCGGCATGCGCCAGCCCACGCAGCCGTGCAGCCATGTCTTGCCGTCCCAGTCGCCGTCGGCAGCCATCACCAGCGCCCCGCCAAGGGTGTTGATGAAGGGGTCCGGCGTGTCAAACTGTACGCGCTTGGCCATCTCCTTGTTCAGGTCGACGGCATCATTGAAGCGCTTGAAGGCGTCGCCGTCGTGCATAAAGTGGATGGCGTCGCCCATCATCACCAGGTGGGCAAAGTTATTGCTGTGCGTGGCCTGCCCCACCACAAGATTCTCATTCGTGGGCGACGGCTCGAACACATCAGGCGCATCGACGCCCAGGTCGCCATTGCGCTTCATGCGCGGATTGGCGATGTCGCACACCTTTGCCGTCACCTTCAACGAGCCACGATACTTGTCGCAGATGAACTGCCAGATGGCTCCCTCCACATCGTGCAGGGCCACCACATGGACGCGAATGATGCCGTTGCCCAGATGGCTCCAGCGGTGGTCGCCAAGGATATACGAGCGCATGCCGTCATGGTACCACGACTTGCAGTAGTCGGCTGAGTCGATGGGCACACCGGCTATCTCAAAGCGCACGCTCTTGCAGTGCCCCTTCTTCACTACGGCAAAGATGGGACGGTCGCTCGTCTCAATGCGGTAGTCTGTATAGCCGCCATAGAGTGCCCGCGTGAAGCGGTTGTCGCCGTTCTCACAGACGAAGTCGTTGCCTTGGGGTTTGTATTGCAGTGTGCGCTCCATGCCCCGGCGCCCTTCATTATATGAAGACAATGCCCCTGGCACACCCTGTGCCCCCGAGCATAAAGCATGTAGCGAGAAAAGCGTGAGTAAAAAAGAAAAACGTTTCATGGTCTGTGCTCCTTTCTTTTGTTCCACCAGTCCATCACAAGGCTCTCGGCCACTGCCAGCAGGATAAGGATGCCAAGCGACATCCAGAAGCTGGCCGTAAGGTTATAGATGACCAGGCACACCGTGAAGGTGACGACCCAGCGTATAATAAATTTCCAGTTCATACAGAGTGCAAAGTTAAGTTATTTTTCTGATATGGCAAAGAAAAAGGGCACAAAAAAATTGGCTGTCATCACGACAGCCAATTTCAAAAACAAACTACTTAAAAACTAATCTACTAAAACAAATCAAAAAAATTCCTTTTACACTGCAAAATTAGGATGTTTCTATCAAACCGCCAAACTTGTAGCTGTAAAAAAAACTCAAAATTGATTTAGGTCAAAGCAAAAGAGGCCGTCGCCTCTTCTACCTGTCATTTTTGCCATGCAGAGTTAGCAAAACGCCCGTTTTCACGTCCGCACGAGGCTATCTCTTCAGAGGCAGCGTCAGGCTGAAGGTCGACCCCTTGCCCAGCTCCGATTCGACCATCACGTCGCCACCGTTCTTGCGGGCGAAGTCGGCACAGAGCTGCAAGCCCAGGCCCGACCCTTCCTCACCCTCGGTGCCGTAAGTCGTCTCGCCCTTGTGGAAGATGCTGCCAATGCGTTCCGGTGCAATGCCCACGCCGTGGTCATGGACGCTCACCTTGGCAAAGTCGCCCTCGGTGGTCACCATGATTTCCACGCTGCTGCCCTCCGGGCTGAATTTGATGGCATTCGACATGAAGTTGCGCACCACCGTCTTCAGCATGTCGTTGTCGGCCCTCACCACGACCGAGCCCATACCGATGTACTTCAGCTGGATGCGCTTGGTCATGGCTATCATCTCAAAGATGTCAACCACACCGGGTATAATGTCGTTTAGGTCCAGGTCTTGCGTCACCACGCTCAGTCGTCCCGTCTGGCTCTTCGTCCACTTCAGCAGGTTGTCAAGCAGGTCGTGCACCTCCTCCGACTCCTTGTTGGCCTTGTCCAGCAGTTCCCACAGCTCGGGCCCTACAGCCTCGGGCGTGACGGCGTTCACCACCAGGTTCAGCACCATGCGTATGCTGGCCATGGGCGAGCGCAGGTCGTGGGCAATGACGGAGTACATCTTGTCGCGGTTGGCGATGGTGGCGCGTAGCTCGGCATTCTGCTTCTCAATGGTACGCTTGGCAGCCACCAGCTCAATCTGGTGCATCACACGCACTATCAGCTCCTCCTTGTTGAAAGGCTTTGTCAGGAAGTCGCTGCCGCCCACCTGGAATCCATGCACCAGGTCGCTGGGGTTGTTCAGTGCAGTCAGGAAGATGATGGGAATGTTCTGCGTCTCGGGAGCACTCTTCAGTTTAGTGGCCGTCTGGAAGCCGTCAATGCCCGGCATCATCACGTCCAGCAATATCAGGTCCGGATTCTCCACCTTTGTCTGTTCAAGGCAAGCTTCGCCGCTGTTCGCCGTGCACACCTGAAACTTCTCGTTGCTCAGCAGAATCTTCAACAGCAACACGTTACTCACCACATCGTCGACGATGAGTATCTTATAGTCACTTTTATTGATATTTGCTTCTGATCCCATTATAGGTTATGGTTGTTTCAACGTGCAAAAATACTGCAAATATTTGTATTATCCAAATTATTGCAGAAGAAATTTCTTCATTGCTGAGAAAATGAACACTCTTTGGCTCCGCCGAAGTTGTTTGCACTCAGAAGGACAAAAGAAAAACGCATTTTTCCTTTGTCCTTCGCCCGAATATTAGTAACTTTGCAGGCTCATGGAAAAGATTATTCTGGGCATTGACCCCGGCACCAACATCATGGGCTACGGCGTTTTGCGCGTAGCATCGGCCGTCACCGCCATGGGACGGCGCAGCAGCCAGCAGGCTGAGATGGTGACCATGGGCATCATCGACCTGCGCAAGTACGAAGATGCCTACCTCAAGCTGGGCCACATCTTCGAGCGCGTCACGGGCATCATTCAGTCGTACCTGCCTGACGAGATGGCCATCGAGGCACCCTTCTTCGGCAAGAACGTTCAGTCGATGCTGAAGCTGGGGCGCGCTCAGGGCGTCGCCATTGCCGCTGCCATCGAGCGCAGCGTACCCATCCACGAGTATGCCCCGATGAAAATCAAGATGGCGCTGACTGGCAACGGCAACGCCTCGAAGGAACAGGTGGCTGGCATGCTGCAGCGCCTGCTGAAGATTCCCCAGAGCGAGATGGGCCACTTCATGGATGCCACCGACGCCCTGGCCGCTGCCTACTGCCACTATCTGCAGATGGGGCGCCCTGACACTGACGCCCCGCACTATAAGGGGTGGAAAGACTTTATCAACAAGAATCAACAGAAGCTATGGACACCACAGAAACCCAAGGCCGGCAGCACAACGCAACCGGACAAGGACGAATGACGGTCATCTACGGGCTGAACGCCTCGGGCAAGACGATGATGGCCGAGCGCCTCAGACGACAGATGAAGAGCGACAGCGTGCGCTATGTGGCCTTCTGCGACACCTACGGTACGGCCACCGACCGCAGCTACTATCTGCAACAGCGCTGGAACCAGCACGACATCGACACGGAGACGCCCACCGTCGGCCAGGCGCTGGAGCGGTCGTTTCTCCTTTCAGGGGCCGACACGCCTGAGCGCCGCGCCCACCAGCAGCACCTCTACCAGCTCATGGGCATGGGCCCGCTGACCGACAAGTATGTCATAGCGCTGTCCAGCGGTGAGCTGCGCAAGCTGCAACTGGTGAAGACGCTCATGGCCAACCCCACCACGCTCATCATCGACAACCCCTTCATCGGTCTCGATGCCGAGGCCCGCACCATGCTCCTGCAACAGCTGCAGCTGTTGCGCCAGCAGGGCATGCAGCTCTATCTGCTCGTGGCACGCCCTACCGACATCCCGGAGTTTGCCGACGAGGTAATAAAAAGCCCCACCCCCGGCCCCTCCCGCGGGGGGGAGGGGAGTATATACACTCAAGGCAGAAATGACGCGGCAAAACTAACCACTCCCCTCCCCCCCGCGGGAGGGGCCGGGGGTGGGGCTGGAGAGGCTGTTGGGGCTTCTGTTGTCGTCTCCCTCCGTGACGTCACCATCCGCTACGGCGAGCGCACCATCCTCAACCATCTGTCGTGGACCATCCTTCAGGGTGAGCACTGGGCACTGACGGGGCGCAACGGGAGCGGCAAGTCGACGCTCCTGTCACTCATCTGTGCTGACAACCCGCAGTCGTATGCCTGCGACATCACCCTCTTTGGCAAACGGCGCGGCAGCGGCGAGACCATCTGGGACATCAAGCGGCGCATAGGCTATGTCTCGCCCGAGCTGCACCGTTCCTACCTGCGCAACCTGCCATCATTAGACATCGTGGCCAGCGGACTGAAGGACACCGTGGGACTCTATACCCGTACGACAGCCCAAGAGAAGGAACAATGTCTGCAATGGATGAAGCGCTTCGCCATCGACGACCTCGCCACGCGCTCCTTCCTCCACCTCAGCAGCGGTGAGCAGCGCCTGGTATTGGTATGCAGGGCCTTCGTCAAGAATCCCGACCTGCTGATTCTCGACGAGCCGATGCACGGTCTAGACCTCCCACGGCAACAGATGGTGAAGGACATCATCAGCGACTACTGCAACGACCCGCACCACACGCTCATCATGGTCACACACTATGAAGAGGAGCTGCCACCCTGCATTGACAGAAGGAAAGAGCTTGTATAAATCATCCCTACGCGCGCGCACGCGAGAAAAGTCGCGACTTGTGACAGCCAGGCATGGAGATATTTCAGCCAGGCATTGAGTTATGCTCGCCAGGCATGGAGATAATTTCGCCAGGCATGGAGTTATTCGTGTTTTAAAAAAAAGAGTTGACGGTATACAGTATAATTGTCATGAACTATTCAGGCTAAATCGTTTCAAAAAAACAACTGCTTACTTTCTTTCCAACGTGCGCACACGCGCGTGGATTGGTGCACTAAGTGCACCTATGGCTCTTAACCGTCTGACTTGCAAGTTGTTGATTGGTGCACCAAAGTTATTTTTGGTGCACCTGATCGTGCACCAAGTGCACCAGCTGAGAAAGGTCAGACGGCAAGACACGTCCCAAAAAAGTCCGACGGCTTCGGATTTTTGTCCCACGCCGTGGGACTTTTTTATCTCATGGAGATAATCTCATAAAGTGCCGACTTATTGTCAAATTCTCGAGAGAATTTACCCAAAAACCGCGGTTTCACCGGTGCCAAGAGTCCCTCGGCTGTGCTCAGGTGCACCTTTAGCTGCCTCAGGTGCACTATCAGCTGTTCCTGGTGCACCATCTGGTGCTCGATCTGGGCTGTTGGTGCACCAGCCAACGACTTGCAAGTCAACTTATTAAGTCCCGCAGGTGCACTTAGTGCACTATTTTTTTTTGTGTCACTATATTGGAACAGAAAGCAGTTGGTTTTTGAAACGGTAGAGGGCGGTGGCATTGAGGGTTTAAATGGTGAGGACCAAGTTTTAAGTGGGTAGCATCATCAGGTCGCTCATCACCATGTCAGAGACGAACAAGCCCTGACGGGTGAGCACAAGGGTGTCAGCACCCTGGAGGACAAGCCACCCGCAGTCGAGATAGCGGCGAGCCTGACGCAGACAATAGCTACGCTCAGCGGCAGAGAGAAGCTGCAGTGGGAGACCCCTGCGTGTACGCAGATGCGTCATCACCTGCTCGTTGTAACGGGTGATGTCGTCAAGCTGCTCGCCCTCGGCAGGCACTCGGCCCTCGGCTATGGCTCCGAGATAGGCATCGAGGTCAGCCACGTTCCACTGTCGGCGGGTACCGTCGTAGCTGTGCGCACCGGCTCCCAGCCCGATATAGGGCGTGCCGTCCCAGTAGCCGCTGTTATGACGCGACGAGAAACCGGGACGGGCGAAGTTGGACAGCTCATAGTGCTCATAGCCTGCTGTCTCCAGCCTGTCCTTCAGGGCATAGTACATGTCACGCTGAAGGTCATCGGAGAGTTCCTCCACCCTACCCTGCTGCAACATGGCATGGAGCGGGGTGCCCTCCTCATAGCTGAGGGCATAGCCCGAGAGGTGCTCCACCTGCAGGGCCAGGGCGGCCTCGATGTCGGTCTGCCACTGGGCCAGCGTCTCGCCGGGGAAGCCATACATCAGGTCGATACTGATGTTACCAATGCCATGACGACGCAGACAGCTGACGGCCTGCCCCACCTGGACGGCACTGTGACGGCGCCGCAGAAAGCGAAGACGCTCGTCGCTGAAGGTCTGCGCACCCATGCTCACCCTGTTCACGGGCAAGGTGGCGAGGAGGTCGTCGGTGACGTCGTCAGGGTTACACTCAAGGGTTATCTCAGCATGCGGCGACACCTGGAAGTGGCTGAAAGCATGCTGCAGAAGGGTGTCCAGCTGGGCGGCGGTGAGCATGGAAGGCGTACCGCCCCCGATGTAGACGGTGTCGACAGAACAGTCGCCGAGGTCATGGGCGCGAAGCTCCATCTCGCGGCAGAGGGCATCGACATAATGCTGACGACGCTCCAGGCGCGTGGTTGAGAAAAAGGCGCAGTAGATGCAGCGGCTGCGACAGAAGGGGATGTGTATATAGAGACCGGCCATGCTCAACGCTTAATGCATGACGCTAAATGTCCTGACGTGAGGCCAGCTGTGCACGCAGCTGCTGTGCGGCAGGCCCCTCAACAGGCTGGCAGGGCATGAAGCCCTCGGTGAGCAACAGCTGCTCGGACAGCAGTGGCAGCAGGGCGGCAAGCAGCGTGAGCAGCCCCTCCTGCTGAAGGGTTTGCTGCAGCTGCTCCTCGTCGATGGTGCTGCTGTGGAGGGCACGGGCCAGCTCGCTGAGCCTGAGGAGCGACGGGCCATGGTGGCTGATGTCGGCGACAAGCTCGCTGACGGTGGCCACGGACATGGGTGCGGGCTGCGCATAGTCCTCGGGCAGGTAGCTGTCGTCAGCCTCGGCATCCGGCTCGGGAGCATTGATACCCAGCATGGTCAGCCCCTGGCGCACCATGGGCAGGACACCCTCAAGGGCTGCATAGATGTAGAGCTGCCGATAGTGGGCTGCGGCAGCGCTGACATGGAAGGTGGAGGGCAACCAGCGCGCATCGCCGTAGGTGGCAACGGCCAGGGCGGCGGTGAGCAGACGGCGTGTGTCAGTGTCCATGAGTTGCAGGACATTCGAGTCCATGACCCGTCGATAGATGGCGCCCATCTGCCGGGCACAGTCAGCGGGGGTGACGCTGCGGGTGATGAGGGGGTTGCGTACCGTCTCCACACGTGGGAAGAGCGCGCCGAGCGTCTCGGCCTCATGGGGGCTGCGTGCCACCACGACATAGGCACGCACCGGTCCGGGCATGCTGCCATGGGGCGTCACCACCAGGCGCAAGCCGGGCGGCAGGGTGAAGGGGGCAGTACCACCATGCAGGTGGAGGATGTCAGGACGGCGCTCGTCGACGAGCTGGCGGCAGCGATGAACGTCGGAGCAGGCGTACATGTCCAAGGGCTCATCGAAGAGCGACCCCTGACGCATCATGGCGTCGGTGGCCTGCATGAGCATCTCGACATAACGCCCGGCCATGGCGTCAGCCTCGTCGTAGACATGAAGTATGGTCATAGAGGGGATGGGTTACAAATCGTCACTGATGACAGCAGCGGGCAGCTGACGGCAGTTGTAGCACGAAGCCATAATCTCGCCGTAGGCACCTGCTGAGCGGATGGCCAGAAGGTCGCCCCGACGGCAGGCGTTGAGGTCGCGCTGCTTGCCAAAGACGTCGGTTGACTCGCAGATGGGGCCAACAACGTCGTATGGTTCCACAGGCAGCTGACTGCTGATGTTCTCAATCTTGTGATAGGCCTGATAGAGGGCCGGGCGAATAAGGTCGGTGAAGCCGGCATCGACGATGCAGAACTTCTTGGTGGCGCCCTCTTTTACATATAATGTACGCGTGATGAGGGTGCCACACTGCGCCACCACGGCACGGCCCAGCTCGAAGTGAAGGGTCTGTCCGGGGCGCAGCTTCAGCCTGCGGGCATAGGTATCGAAATAAGCCTTGAAGTCAGGGATGGGCACGCGGTCGGGATGCTGGTAGTCGACGCCCAGTCCGCCCCCCACGTTGATGTGCTCGACGCTGATGTGGTGGCGTTCCAGCTGGTCTTGCAAGTCGTTGATGCGGTTGCAGAGCGCCTGGAAGTCGCCCATGTCAAGGATTTGCGAGCCGATGTGAAAGTGCAGGCCGACAAAGCGCACGTTCTGCAGCTTGGCAGCCTCAGCGATGACGGTCTCCATGTCGCGCATGGCGATGCCGAACTTGTTCTCAGCCAGTCCCGTGGTGATGTTGGCATGGGTGTGTGCCCCAACGTTTGGGTTCAGGCGGAAGGCAACGGGCGCCACCTTGCCCTTGGCCTCCGCCAGCTGGTTGATGACCTCCAGCTCAGGCAGGCTCTCTACATTAAAGCAGAAGATGTCGTTGTCGAGGCCGAGGTTGATTTCCCAGTCACTCTTGCCCACACCGGCATAGACAATCTTCGAACCGGGGAAGCCGGCGCGCACGCAAGCCTCTATCTCGCCACCACTGACGCAGTCGGCACCAAAGCCGGCGCGCTTAATCTGGCGCAGGATGCCAGGATTGGCGTTGGCCTTCACGGCATAGTGCATCACGAAGTTGTCGTGCTTGTCCACCTCAGCCTTGATGGCATTGAGCGTGGCCCGAAGCAGGTCCATGTCATAGTAGTAGAAGGGTGTCCTGATGTCATTGAACACCGCCATAGGGAACTGTCCTTTAGTCATTATGCGGTTGCAAAATTGTCGCTCTTCACTTTACACTTTTCACTCTCCACTTCTCACTTAAACAGGTGGTCGCTCAGGCTCTGCAGGGCACGGCGCTTGTCCTCCTCGCGGATGAGGAAGGAGATGTTGTAGTTCGAACCGCCATAGCTAATCATGCGCACGGGCACGTCCTTCATGGCATCCATGACGCGGGTCTCGAAGCCAATGTTCGACCAGTCAAGGTCGCCGACGACGCAGATGATGCACATGCCGGTGTCGACGGTGACAGTGCCGTACTTCTTCAGCTCGTCCATGATTTCGCCCAGATGGGCCGAGTTGTCAATGGACATGCTCACGCCGACCTCGCTGGTGCAGACCATGTCAATGGGCGTCTGATAGCTCTCGAAAATCTCGAACACCTTGCGCAGGAAACCAGTGGCAAGGAGCATGCGGCTGGACTTAATCTTGATGGCCGTGATATTGTCCTTGGCAGCCACGGCCTTAATCTTGCCATACTCAGTGGCGTTGCTGATGGTGGTACCCTCGGCATCGGGCTGCATGGTGTTCAGCAGGCGCACGGGGATGCCGGCATACTTGGCGGGCTGCACGCAGGTGGGATGCAGAATCTTGGCGCCGAAGTAAGCCAGCTCGGCGGCCTCTTCAAACTGCAGCTGGTGGACGGGCTGCGTATTGTCGACCACACGTGGGTCGTTGTTGTGCATGCCGTCGATGTCGGTCCAAATCTGAATCTCCTCAGCACCGATGGCTGCACCGATGAGCGAGGCGGTGTAGTCGGAACCGCCACGCTGCAGGTTGTCAATCTCACCATAGGCATTACGGCAGATGAAGCCCTGCGTGACAAACACCTGGACGTCTTGATACTGCTCCATGATGGCGGTGAGCTTCTCCTTGATGTAGACGGGGTCCGGCTCGGCGTTCTTGTCGGTGCGCATGAAGTCGAGGGCGTTGAGCAGCACGGCGTTGATGCCCTGCTCCTTCATG
>Ga0310691_10006057_pt1 | contig 13010 bp, 8 predicted proteins | sample 176DNAGHGlowgp2_FD_203887 | JGI IMG/M metagenome (GOLD analysis project Ga0310691, IMG submission 203887) | Sheep rumen microbial communities from Palmerston North, Manawatu-Wanganui, New Zealand - 1766 DNA GHGlow gp2 (v2) (version 2) | ecosystem: Host-associated > Mammals > Digestive system >... | reverse complement strand
TGGAAAATGACCGCGGCATGCTCTTGAATGCGATGTTCACGCGCAACAGGACCGTAATCCAGCACAGGCTTACGCAGGGCGATACGGTGAGCGGCGCGATGAGTTTCTCGTACTTCCGCGAACTTGCACGCATCGGCTTTTTGCCGCTGTTCGACCCGCACGCGAAGGGCGGGTTTACGCGCCAGGTGAGCTATGTGGGGCTGGAAGGCTCGATACTGCGTGACCTCGAGGGCAATGTCGCGATGTACAGTTCCCCTGCGGTTGTTGTTGCGGATTCCGCTGTGGCACAGGACAGCGCCGGCAGGGATACGCTTGCTTCTGACAGCGTGTTTGCGGAACCGAATACGCTCCCGCGTCTCGAGATTCGCCGCAAGCTCACGATTGACGGGAAGGAGATTGACCGCTATACGGTGAAGACTCCGCTGTTCTTTATGATGGGCGACAACCGCGACAATTCCGCCGACAGCCGCTACTGGGGCTTTGTGAACCTGAGGAATATCCGCGCGAAGGCTTCCGTCATCTACTTCTCCTTCGAGAACGACGACCAGGCGTTCAGCCTGGGGAATCCGTTCACCTGGTGGCGCATTCCCTTCCGTATCCGCTGGTCCCGCATTGGCAAGGTAATCCCGCTTATCGAGCGTTAAGGTATACCCGATGAAGAAGAGCCGCCCCGCATACGTCTACGCCCTTGCACTGGTGCTTGCATGCATCGGCTTTTGGGCGTGCGCGACGCAGGTGGCGCCGGGCGGCGGGCCCGAAGACAAGTTGCCTCCCCGCATTGCGGCGGTGTACCCGGCCCCGAATACGACGAACCATCCCGAAGAACTCTACGTGAAGCTGGAATTCGACGAGTGGGTGAACGCGTCTATCCCGCGCAGCGCCGTATCGATTTCTCCGCCTATCGAGGGAAAGATGAAGTTCGAGGTGAGCGGGAAGACGGTGGTGCTCACTTCGCGTGCCACGCTCGATACGGGAACGACGTACACGGTTACGTTCGCGAGCGGCATCAAGGACCTGCACGGCAACGCGCTTGCAAAGCCGTTCAACGTGGTGTTCTCTACGGGCGACCATATCGACTCGCTCACGCTTTCGGGCCGCGTGCTGGTGAACGATTCCATGACGCGCAAGAAGACTTACCCGAGCATAGGGCTGTTCCTGATGGGCGCGGAACGCGAGGGTCGCAGGTACCTGGAAAAGTACCGCGATACGGCGACGAAGGTGCTCGATACGCTCCCGCTGCTCACGAAGGAGCCCCCGCTGTTCATGACGCGCGCGGATAGCGTGGGCAGCTTTACGCTTACGGGGCTCAAGCCGGGCCGTTACCGCGTGGTGGCGTTCGTGGACGTGAACGGTAACCAGAAAATCGAGCCTGCGCAGGAACTCGCGGGCGTGTGGGTGAAGGACCTCGAACTGACCGAGGAAACGAAGGATACGCTCTGGGTGGCGCTTGCCGACCAGGATACGTCCCTCCTGGAACTGGAATCGGTGAGCCAGCCTTTTGCGCATGTGCTCGAGGCGAACTTCTCGAGGCCGGTGTTCTTTGATTCCGCGTTCGCCGATACCGCGAACTGCACGCTGACTTACCCCGACGGCAGTACGGTGCACCCGAGGTACGTGTATATGGGGGCCTCGAGCAACAAGCCTCAGTTCTACTTCGATTCTATCCCCGCTCCCGAGCTTACGTACAAGTTTGCCTGTAAGTACGCGAAGGATTCCCTTTCCCGTATGCTCGATACCCTGCGTGACGAGGTGGAATGGAACTGGGTGGAGAAGGCGAGCGATACGCTTGACCCTGCAATCTCGAAGACCCAGCTGTATTCGATGACAAAGTCCGCCTTCCCGGGCGATACGCTCGTGGTGGCCTACAACAAGCCGCTCGATTCGCTCAAGGAAACGTTCCATGTGGCGATAAACAAGGATACGGTGAAGGTCGACATGAAGCGCCTCGATGCCATCCGGTTCATGGCGGTGCCTGCCGAGCCCTGGCCGACCGATGCCGCGGTGGATTTCTTGATGGGTTACATGGACACGACGCTCGCGAAGGCGGATAGCAACGGCGTGCGCGATACGGTTATAGAACTCAAGTACAAGAAGTTGGTGCGCTTTGAAACCGTTCCGAAGATCAAGCTTGCGTCGCTCAAGGGTACGCTCAAGAATGCGAACCCGGGCGTGACGGTGCGACTCGCCTCTGTCGATACCAAGAAGTACTTCTACACGAAGTGCGACCACGGCGGAAAATTCGCGTTCGACAACCTGATGGAAGGCAAGTATTTTATTGACTACTACTATGCGGAAGAGGGCAGGCTTACGCCCGATGGCGGCTCCCTTTCTCCGTTCCGTTACGGAAAGCCCTGGCGTGCGCCTACCGATACGGTGCATGTGGCGAACGGCGAGAACGATATTGCAAAACTTTTGCCGGACATGCCGGCGCTTCCCTGATTTTGTGAGGCTTAGATGATGGAAAAGATTCCTGCGTTTGTTGCGGTTGACCTGGAAACCACCGGTCTTGAATTCGAGAAGGACGAAATTATCGAGGTGGCGCTTGTCCGCTTCGAGAACGGCGCTCCTGTCGAGAACGTGGATTACCTGGTGCGTCCTTCGTCTGCAAAACTGCGCCCGTTCATCGAGAGCCTCACGGGAATTTCGAACGAGGATATCGCCGGTGCCGAGGAATTTGCGGGCATCGCCGGAAAGGTTTCCGCCTTCATTGGCGACATGCCGCTCGTGGCGCACAACGCGGCGTTCGATTCCCGTTTTTTGAAGAGTGCGATGGAAAAGGTGGGTATCCCGCTGGATAATCCCGTGTGGGATTCGCTTACCTTGTCTAGAATTGCCTACCAGGATGTTCCCAACCACAGGCTCGATACGCTCACGCAGGTGCTGAACATCGAGCGCAGCCGCGCCCACCGCGCACTCCCCGATGCGGATGCGTGCGGCAAGCTGTTCGTGATGGCGTACGAGAAGATTTGCGCTCTCGACCCGTGGCTCGTGGGCGCCCTTACCCGCATTGCGGCGCATACCGACTGGGAAAAACTTTTCGGCACGGCTCCCGAGGGTGAACTTGCCGAACCCGCACTTGCATTGCGCGCAGGCGATGCCCCCGCGGGTGCTGTCGTCGCCTCGAAGGCCCCGCGCGTGGACGCCTTCTTCAAGGAGGGCGGGCTCCTCTCGAAGACGGTGGAAAACTTCAAGGCCCGCCCCAACCAGCAGGAATTCGCCTCGTGCGTGGAACGCAACCTGTACAAGGGCGGCATCTGCGTGCTCGAGGCGCCGACGGGTTCGGGCAAGTCGCTTGCATACCTTGTGGCGGCGGCGAACAAGGCCGTCGCGGGTGAACGCGTGGTGCTGAGCACCGCGACGCATGCCCTGCAGGAACAGCTCATCGGGCACGATATCCCGCAGATTGCCCCGCTGTACGATGGCAAGCTGAAGGCGTGCGTGCTCAAGGGCCGCGACAACTACCTGTGCGTGCGCAAGCTGATGGAAATTTTGAACGCCCCCTCGACGCTCCTTTCGGCGGAAGAACGCGACTCCTTCATGGCGCTCCTCCCGTGGGCGGTAACTACCGGGAAGGGCGATATCGGGGAATGCAACTCGTTCAGCTGTGCGCGCAATCGCGTGCTGTGGTCCAAGCTTGCGAGCACGGCCGCGTCGTGCCTGGGCGAAAAGTGCAAGTACCATGCGGTATGCCCCGCCCTCAGGGCGAAGCGCGAGGCGGTGGCCTCGAACCTGCTGCTGGTGAACCACTCGCTGTTCCTTGCCGACCTCGCTCTCGATTTTGCGCTGCTCCCCGCGTACGAGCACGTGGTATTCGACGAGGCGCACCGCCTGCCCGAACTCAGTAACCAGAGCTTTGGCCGTCACGTGTCGTTTTTCCGGTTCAGGAACGTGGCGAAGACGCTTGTGCCCCCGAAGGGCGTGCCCGGCGGGCTCCTTGCCGAAATCGAGAAGCGCATCCCTGCCGAGAACGATGCGGCGCATGCCGAATGCACGCAACTCGCCGCCGATATCGGCGAAGCCGAAAAGGCGCTCCACCGCTTCTTCATGAAGATTGGCAAGAAACTTTCGAAGCAGAAGGTGGGGAAGGGCGAACTTATCTACAGGAACGGAATCGCGGCGGATTTCGAGGCCGACCCGAAGAACGTGCTCGACCAGTTCGAACTCGCGAAGTCCCGCGCGAATTCCCTCGCGGAAATGCTTGCGGGTGTCGCCGGCCTGGATGGCCTCCTGAGGGATTTCTCGGGCCGCATGGAAGAACTCTCGCGGTTCGCTTCCGATTTCGAGTTCCTCGTGAAGGCGGGTCGCGATGGCTGGGTGTTCTACATGGAAGAACCCTTCAACCCGCACACCATCAAGATTCACGCCGTACCGCTCCGTTCCGGCGATATCTGGAAAGAGAAATTCTACCCGTGGGTAAAGTCCGCGACGTTTACCTCGGCGACGCTTGCCGTGCAGGGTGACCTCTCGTACTACGCCGGGCGCATGGGCATGTCGGAACTCGAGACGAAGCGCCCGTTCCTCAAGGCGTTCGGCGAGGTGTTCGCAAGCGACGAACGCCGCACCGTGCAGGTGGCGCGCTACCTGCCGAAGCCCTCGACTCCCGAATTCGGCGACGCGCTGAACGAGACGCTCGTGCAGGTGCTCCCCGATGTGGAAGAGAACACGATGGTGCTGTTCACGAGCATCTCCGCGATGATGAAGGCGCAGGCGGCTCTCGCTCCCGTGTTTGCCGCGAAGGGCAAGCTCTTGCTGTGCCAGCATGTGGACGGCGCGCTCGACGGCCTCATTGCGATGTTCCGCAAGTCGCGCGGCGCGTGCCTTCTCGGGTGCCAGAGCCTGTGGGAAGGTGTCGACTTCCCGGGCGATGCGCTCAAGTTGCTCGTCGTGACGAAACTCCCGTTCCCGAACCCCTCCGACCCGCTGGTGGCGGGCATTTCCGCCGACCTGAAGGCGAAGGGCGAGAACGTGTTCAAGAGCTACTACATACCCGAGGCGTACATGGAACTGCGTCAGGGACTGGGCAGGCTCCTGCGCACGGAAAACGATAGTGGCAAGGTGCTCATTCTCGACAACCGCGTGGTGACCGAGGCGTACGGCAAGACGTTCGCGCGCATCTGGAACATGAAGCATGTTACCGCGAACAGTGTCGACGACGTGAAGAAGTTTGTTTCTTGACACTTCTCCCGCGTTCGTTTAGACACCCCGGATAAAATTTTTCTAAATTTGCGTCCCCATTGAAGGATGCATGATGTTTGATTTGAAGAGCTTTTTTGACGGCATGTCGAAGCCGCTGCTTCGCGATGTCCACGCTAGGGCCTACGGCAAGAAGGGCCTGTTGAATAATGCACTTATCCAGTCTGAAGTCCTGACCTATTTTTCGGATAGGGACCGTGTTGCCAAACTTTTTGCGCACATGGAACCGTGGCAGAAACGCTGCCTGAACCTTGTGTATCATAGCGCCTCGCGCGGGCTCACCTACAACGAGCTCCGCCTTACCGTACCCGTGGCGAAGAACAAGGAACTCCGCACGTTCCTCTTGCAGATGTGCCGCGAGTTCCTGCTGTGGAGGTCGCAGGCCTCGGGCGTTGCCGTGTACCACGGCTTTACCGATTTTGCGCACAGTTTCGAGATTGAACTGCAGGGCGCTCCCGAATCTTCGAAGCCCTACCAGGAATACGGTAGCCTGCTGGCATGGCATATCTGCCTCGTGCTTTCGCTTGCCAAGCGCGGCGAACTGCGCGTGAACACGAACGGCACGCTGAACCGCCGCAGCTACCAGATGTGCATCGACGCTTTTACCGCCTCGGGGAAGGTTTCCGCGAAGGCGAGCGAGAACGAGCTCACCCTCATTTTCAGTTTCCTCACGCAGAGGGAATGGCTCGAACAGGAAAATTCGTTCCTGTACCCGTCGGAGGCCGCATACGAGTTCCTGCGCACGAGCGGTTTCCGCCTGCACCAGTATGTGCTTACGTGGTGGCTCGAGGTGCGTTTCCGTAACGATGCTCTCCACCTGAAGCGCCTGCTGCGCTGCGTTGCCGAACCGCGCTGCGTGTGCGATGCGGCGTACCTGTTCTGGGTCATGGATCCTTCCTGCCGCATTCTCGAGTCGAACCGGCACCTCGCCTGGGAATACCTCCCGCGCCCCATGCGCGAACTCTGGCTCATCGGTCTCCTGAAGTTCCAGTTCGAGTCGGGCAAGGTGTCCGCGATTGCCGTGAGCGAAGTCGGAAGGGAATGGATGGCAAGCTCGGTGCTCCCGCAGAACGAAGGGCAGGTGTCGATGCTCCCGAACTTCGACCTGGTGGTCAGCGCCTCCATGTCGCCGCAGTTGCTGTTTACGGTGGCATGCCTCGCGAAGGTCAAGAACGACGAGGCCTTCCTCTGCTTCAACTTCGAGAAGGAAACCTACATCGCGGGCCTCAAGAGCGACATTCCCGAATCGGACATGGAACAGCTTATCGCCTGGATCAAGCCGCCCGAGAACGTGCTCTCTACCTTCCGCGAGTGGAACGCCTCCTTCTACGGGGCGAAGGTGCGCACGGTGCGCCTCCTCAAGATAGACGACCTCAAGATATTGGGCGAGCTCACGCGCTTCCCGCAGTTCATGGAATGCGTCGAGGAGTATATCCCGGGTTACGGGTTCGTGCTCGACCAGAAGAAGGAACCCGCCGCGCTCAATATCCTGGAAAGTTTCGGGTACTGCCCGTTTGCCGACCGCTCCGCGAAGAAGCGCGACCGCGCCCCGACCGACGAGTGGCGCAAGGAATTTGCGATTGCGTGGCCCGCCGAGGGCAACGTGGACTACGAGCTCAAGGACGACGTGGACGAGGCGACGGTGCAGTCCGCCCTCGACTCTACGAAGTACGGCTCCGTTTACCAGAAGCTCGATTCGTTCGACCTGGTGAAGGTGTTACGTTATGCGAAACTCACGGGCACCTACCTCGCGGCGAAGGTCAAGGACCCCGCGAAGCGTGCCGACAAGGTTCGCGAGCTGGTGTTCACCGTGCATGCGCTGCACCTCGCGAAGGCCCCCCTCAACGTGGAAATCCAGGAGAAGGGTGCTGAGGCGGGCATGCCGCTGCAGCTTTCGTTTATCCAAGAAATCAAGGTGATGCAGAAAATTGCGTGATGAGGCCGTTCGCGCCTTGCTCACGGGAGACCATTTGCGCTTTAGGGCTGCGTCAGGGGAGTGTCTGCGCGTAGCCCGCGATGTCCTTCATCTCGTCGAGCGTAATCTCGTCGTAGTAGGCTTCCATGTTGCGGTCTTCGTCGCCGAAGTTCATCTGGTACCAGAACGTGGGCATGTCCTCGCGTGCGCGCTGCCCTATGTAGATAGGCCTGCCGGAAGGGTTCACGTTTACGCGCATGCCGTCTTCGCCGTGGCAGGGCCTGCAGTTCTGGTAAAAGAGTTTTGCGCCGCGCTTGAGGTTCGCTCCCTTTATCTTGCCGTTCTTGTCGAGCAGCTTGTACACGAGGTAGGCCATGCGCTTGTCCTCGCGGGTGAGCGTGTCTCCTGGCGACCCGGGCTCCGGCGCGTTTACTGCCTGCGCGGCATCTTTAATGGCGTCTTGTGCCTGCGACTTTGCCGGCGTGGCGTCTTGCGTAGGGCGTGCGACCGGCGCGACTCCCGGGGTATCCCCGGCAGTAACCGCAGCCGCCCCGTAGAGGGCGGCGAGGAACCCCGCGATAAACGTCACCTTGCGCATCTGCATGCTGAGAATATAAAAAACACGCGGTCCGCGCAGTTTGTATCCTTGCAAAGTGCGGTTCGTATCCTTGCAAAGTGCGGCTCGTAAACCCGCGAGCCTGCTTGCCCGTAAAAGAACTTTCTACTTTATCCCGTATGAATACAAATATGTTCTTGTCGGTCGCCTTCGTGCTCGCCGCCACCGTATATGGAGGTGCTTCCATGCCCATCGATAAAGAGTCCCTCGCCCTGAACGGCCGCTGGTCCGTGCAGGATACTTGCCTGTGTGCAAGCGCCCCCGCCGTGTCGGTTGCCTTCAAGGCTGTCACGGGCGAGGTCACGTTCGACATAGAGGGCGAGGCGCGTTTCCTTTTCGAGATAGACGGCAAGCCACAGAAGTATGTCACGGTTACCGACCGCAAGAAGCAGAAGTTTTCCACCCCGAAGGATGGCAAGCCGCATACCTACCGCCTTGTCAAGGTGAGCGAGTCCAACCCGGGCAAGTTCTGCATTCACGGTATCGACCTCGGGAAGAAGGGCTCCTTTGCCGAGAAGCCGAAGGCGTCTAGCCGCCGCATCGAGTTTATCGGGGATTCCTTCACGGTCGGGTACGGCGTGGAAGGCAAGGGTCCGGAAGACGGCACTCCCTTCGAGAAGACGAACGCTTCGAAGAGCTATGCCTTCATTTTGTCCGAAAGCCTCAGGGCGGATTACCACGTGAATGCCGTGAGCGGTCGCGGGCTCGTGCGCAACTACGCGAACATCGTCCCGGAATGGACGCTTGAAACTTTGTATGACTATACGATGATGGGCGTGCCCGAGCAGGACGCGAATACCGAGCGCTGGGATTTCGAGAGGTTCCATCCGCAGGTCGTGGTCGTGTTCGTGGGTATAAACGACTTCCAGGGCGAGCCCCCGTATGCGGACGTGGGCAAGTTCAAGCAGGCGTACGTGAAACTCCTGGATAGGCTCCGTGCGCTCCACCCCGGCGTGAAGTTCCTGCTCGTCGCGACGAAGACGTGGCCGAACGATGACCTGGGCGGCGTGGTCGAGGGCATCTACAATGACCAGGTTGCGGCGGGGAAGACCGACATTCTGTATAAGTTTGTTTACACTGAAAATACCGCACTGCACGGGCATCCGAGCGAAAACTCGCAGAAGGAACTCGCGAACACGCTGCGCCCCCTCGTTGCACGCCTGGGAGGGTGGCTTTCTCGCTAAAGTCTGTGCATTTTTTCACATAATATTTTATCTTTATTCCTAAGGGTTATAGGAAGGAAGAAATTTATGTCCAGGATTATGGAAAAGATATACGCTCTCTTCAGGATGAATATCCTGATCTTCGTGTTGCTGGCGGCAACGGTTATAGCCCTTTTTGCCTACCAGAACGGTCTCGACGATATCGTGTTCCTGAACCTTTCCGACTATCCCTACGTGATAGCCGAGACGGACAGTGCCGACGGTGGCTCCTCGGCGGTGGCGATTTCGCGCACGGATTCCTCCATCATCGTGGACTACGAGCTGAAGGAAGGCTATGCCTACCCGTATGCGGGCGTGAAGATTCTGCTTGGCGACGGCAAGACCAAGGGCCGTGACTTCTCCAAGTTCGATAGCATCTTCGTGTGGGTCAAGCCCCGCGGCGAAGGTACGGTGCGTATCTACTTCCGCGGCTACGATGCGGATTTTTACCGAGAAGGCGACGAGGGCTCGCTCAAGTTCAACGAAGTCGAGTTCTTCCCGCTCGAAGAAACCTACCCGGCTGTGTTCGTGCCGCAGGAATTCCGCGTGGCCTCCTGGTGGGTGGCCCAGAACGAGATTAACGTGCACAAGGCGCGCGTAGACCTCTCGAACATCCCGCTCATTGAGATCCAAACGGGCACGAATGCTCCGCTCGGTTACGGCACGCTCGAAATCCGCGGGTTCTGCTTCAAGGGCAAGAAGATTTCGAAGGTGGACCTCGTGACCATCCTCGTGGCGCTCTGGTTCGTGACCTTCCTCATCATCCTCGTCATCCGCTTCTTCGACTACAACCGCGAACGCGCGGCCAACCGCAAGAAGCAGGAAGAACTCGAGAAGTACCTGGCCGCCCTCGAGATCGAGAAGAGCGAGTACGAGAAGTCCAGCCGTACCGACCCGCTCACGGGTTGCCTCAACCGCGCCGGCTTCGGTAGCGTGCTCTTGCGCGAACAGGAAAACCTGACCAAGAATGGCAGTCCGGTCTCGTTCGTGCTCCTGGACATCGACCATTTCAAGGAAGTGAACGACACTTACGGCCACAACGTGGGCGACGAGGTGCTCGTGAACCTCACCAAGCTTATCCAGGGCAAGATCCGCAACAGCGACAGCCTGGTGCGCTGGGGTGGCGAAGAATTCGTTATCCTGTGCGGCGAGACGCCCATCCAGAATGCGCAGTTCCTGGCCGAGAAGCTCCGCGTGGCTATCGAGAACACGCAGCTCATTAGCCAGCAGCGCATCACCTGCTCGTTCGGCATTTCCGAGATGATTGCGGGCGAAGACCCGAAGCGCCTGTTCGAACGTGCGGACAAGGCCCTGTACGCCTCGAAGGAAGGCGGCCGCAACCGCGTGACGAGTGCGACCTACCGGCGCCAGGCCCGCTAGCCTATGCCCCGCATAGCGACATTCCCGTTAGTCCTTGCGCTTGCCGCCCTGTTGCTCGCTTCGTGCGCGCACAAGGAGCCGGAGGTGGATTTCAAGCCCATCCAGCTCAACTGGCATGCCCTTTCGGAGGCCGCGGAGGCCCACCCCGAGAAGGATGCCTGCGTGATATCCGTCACATCGCTCCTGATGCGCGAGAAGGCCGTCCGGGAGTCGAAGTTCGAGTCCCTCGACTACGATGTCGTGTTCGATATCAAGGGCGAAAACCTCGAATTTAAGGGAATTTGCGCGAATTCCGGGGCGGAAGTTGCCACCGAGTGCAGGTTTACTGCCGTTTGCTCCGGTGCCGAAAAAGTCGTTGTAAATTTTCACAACGGAGACTAGTCGCGGCTACTACCTTTCGGGCCGCGATAGTTTTATTTTTAAGGTATTGGCAGACATTGCCTTACCTATTGTATTGTGGGATGTAACGACAAGGATAATTCTGTGAAACCGATTTTCGAATATACAGACTACCGTGAATGGATCCGCGACGCGTTTGATGACTTCAAACAGCGCAAGACCGTTATATCCTGGCGCTACATGGCAATGAAGCTCGGGGCCGACCCGGGCAACCTCCTCCGCGTATCGCAGGGGAAAATCCACCTGACACTCTCGCTCGTGAAGCCGATGGCCGAGTTCTTCGAGCTCGACGAGAAGGAGACTGCCTACTGGACGGAACTCGTGTGTTTTGGGCGCGCGAAGACCGATGCGGAGGCCTTGAACCATTACGAGAAGATGCAGATTCTGAAGGGAATCCCCCTGAAGAGGCTCGCGAAGAAGGAGCTCGAGTTCTACCGTCACTGGTACTGCAATTCTATCCGCTCGATTATCGGCATTTGCCGGTTCAAGGACGACTACGAGGGGCTTGCGGAGTGCTGTACGCCCCCGATTACGGTGGAAGAGGCCAAGAGCGCCGTAAAACTTTTGTATGATTTAAACATGATCTCGAAGGATAGGGACGGCTACTGGAAGGTGAACGACACCTTCGTGAGCACCGGTGGAAACTGGCGCTCCGAGGCCGTGCGTACGTTCCAGAAGGAAACTATCCGCCTCGCGGGCGAATCGCTCGAGCGCCACGCGCCGCCGCTGCGCGACATCAGCACGGTGACCATGACGTTCAACATGGACGATATCGCGCTCATCCGCGAAAAGATCAAGGAATTCCGTAGCGAACTGTTGCGCCTGTCGCAGGAAGGCGATGGCGACGATACGGTGTTCCAGCTGAATGTGCAGTTGTTCCCGATAGGGTTTGCGAAGAAATTGCAGGAGAAGGAAAAATGAAAAAGTTGCTTCTTCTAGTACCGGTTGCGCTTGCTACCTGGTTCTGCTCTTCTGCAACTGACGATATTGCGAAGGGCCCTGGCAGCGAGACCACTAACGGACTTGCGCTCGTTGACGGCAAGCCCGCATCCTACGCGTCTGTCGCATTGCGTAAGGTGGACTTCAAGGCGGCCCAGGCCGTGGAAGAAAATGCGCTTGTCGTGGCCGATGCGTATGCCGACGAGAATGGCCTGTTTGACGTGAAGGTACCGGCCGATGGCAAGTACCGCCTGACCGTGGTTCACGATGGTGTCGCGTTCTCGAAGATTGTTTCCCGTAGCGACTTCGGCGAAAATGGCGCCGTGAACGATACCGTGAACCTGGTGGCGACAGCCCTGATGGCGGGTGTCGTGGATGTGCCCGAGGGCAGTTCCAACGTGTGGGTTGGCGTGCACGGTACCGACGTGCTCGTGAAGAGCGATTCCAACGGCTGGTTTGCGCTCCCGTCGCTCCCGGCGAACGATTCTCTGCGCCTGTATTTCGTGGACGGCGACTACAAGGAATCCCTGGGTGAAGAATCCCTGTACCTGAAACCCCGCGAATCCGTGCTGAAGGACTACCGCGCCCCGAACCCTGACGAAGGGAAAATCGTGGTGCTCCAGAAGAATGGTTCCCCTGCCGCATACGCGACGGTCGCCCTCCGTGCAGCCGACGCGAAGGCCGAGAAGTTTGCAGTCCAGAATGCGATGGTGGATTCCGATGTCCGCACCGATGTGAACGGCAGGTTTACCATGGAATGGCCCGAGAAGGGGGAATACCGCCTGACGGTCGTTTCTGACGGGTTTGCGTTCTCGAAGGTGTTCGATGCGGAAGACCTGCCGGATCTCGATACCATATGGATTTCGGCGACCGCGTCTGTTTCGAGTAAAGTAACGCTCCGCACGGTGGATGAGTTCCTCTGGGTGGGTGTCTACGGGCTCGATGTGCTTGTGAAGACGAACGACGTGGGCGCCTACGTGCTCCCGAGCGTGCCTGCGGGCGATTCGCTCCCGATATACTTCGTGACTGCCGACAGCCTGAACAGCCTCTATGCGGAATGGAACACCGTGGCGGAATCCAACAGCACGCAGTTCCTGAACCCGGTGAAGGTGTTGCAGGATTTCGAGAATGGTGGCGAAGGCTGGTACCTGAATACGGATAGCCTCAAGAAGGGTACCGAAATCAAGCCTGCGAACAGCGTGAAGGAAGGAATCGTGTACGATTCGACCCGCAAGTCGAAGGTGTTCCACGGCACATACAAGCTCGCCAACGACGATTACGCCTGGGCGCTTGTGGGTACCGCGTTCGAACACAACATGAAGTTCTCCGAAATCGATTCCGTGGTGTTCTACGCGAAGGGCAACGG
>Ga0310691_10006056_pt1 | contig 13011 bp, 8 predicted proteins | sample 176DNAGHGlowgp2_FD_203887 | JGI IMG/M metagenome (GOLD analysis project Ga0310691, IMG submission 203887) | Sheep rumen microbial communities from Palmerston North, Manawatu-Wanganui, New Zealand - 1766 DNA GHGlow gp2 (v2) (version 2) | ecosystem: Host-associated > Mammals > Digestive system >... | reverse complement strand
CGATATCGGGAACTCAAAATAGGTGTCCGGATAAGGTTCATCGATCATTGTAAAATGCCACCACTCACAGTCGATTGGTGCAAACCCGTTATTGACCATCAGCTTCCGGAGCATCATCCGGTTTTCATACTGGGTCTCCGTTACCCCTTTATAAGCCGGGTGCGAAGCCTCGCCAAAAAAGTCAAACGAACTTCCCATATCCACTTCCATCCCGGTCTTCATATCCAGCAGCGTCAGATCAACGGTACTTCCGCGGCTGTGGCTCGACTGACTGGCAATATAGCCCCGTTCAAACAGCTCCTGTTTTTCCAGCTCCGGATAAAAGAACGGTTTCATTCTGAGATCCAGATCTTCGATCCCCCACAGCAGAAAATGCTTCACTGCCGAAACCGGCCGATAGGCATCGAAAATCTTCAGACGGTATCCCATGACATTTGCCTGCTTGCTGATTTTTTTCACGGCTCTTGCCGCTTCTCTGGTCATGAGCGCGCAGGGCATCTCATATCCGTCGATCCGTTCTCCCACAAAATTATAAGTGGAATAATATCGAATTTCCTGTATGATATCCGGAATGTAATCCGCGAGCAGAACAAAGCCCGAAGAATCTTTTACAATCCTGTCCTTAAAATCATCTGCCATAGTGTTTCCCTCATTCGTCTCGATTTTCATTACAGCAACGGCGCCGCAACGCGAAGTAAGCCGTTCACGGACCTATGCATTTTACCGCGATTTAGCGAATCAAGCGTAACCTCGCGACATTCTTCCAGCGTTGCCATATAATCCGCCTTCAGTGTCTTCAGGATATCCGCTTTATAGAAAATGGAATTGCATTCAAAATGCAGGAACAGACTCCGGTAATCCAGATTGACCGTTCCGATGCTTCCGATCTTGTCGTCTGAAAGAAAAGCCTTGGCATGGACAAAGCCCGGGGTATACTCATAAATCTTGACACCGGCCTTCAGGAGATCCTCGAAATAGGTGGTCGCCAGCCGGAAGATGAGCGGTTTATCCGGAATACCGGGCAGGAGGAGTCTCACATCCACGCCGCGCTCAGCCGCACGGATAAATGCGTCGAAAAGCGCATCTCCGAGCATCAGATAGGGTGTATAGAACCAGGCGTAATCGGTTGCGACAGAAAGCATTTCCGTAAAAAACTCATTGCTGGTATGATTACTCCGCATGGGAGAATCATAATACGGGAGGGCAAAGCCGTTATCCGGCAAAGCCACCTCTTCTTTCACGGTATCGTCAAAGAGATCCCGATGGATCTTATCCGAAGAGAATGCATTCCAAAATTCCGCAAACATATAGGTATAACTGCGGACACTGTCACCGGTGAGTCGGATGCCCAGGTCCTTCCACCTGCCGAACTTCTCGACCTCATTGATATATTCATCCGCCAGGTTCACACCACCGCTGTAGGCCACCTTACCGTCAATGACCATGATCTTTCGGTGATCCCGGTTATTGAGCTGGGACCGTATGGAAAAGAATGGATTAAACGGGATACACTTGATGCCCTTCTCCTTCAGTTTTCTGATGTCTTTCGGCGAATAGGTTGCGATGCTTCCAAAATCATCATACATAACGCGGACATCCACGCCCTTCCTGACACGTTCTGCCATGATACCGGAAAGGGTATCCCAGAATTTTCCGCTCTCGATAATGAAATATTCCACGAAAATATACTTTTCCGCTTTTCTGAGGTCCTCGCACATTTCCGCAAACATATTCTCACCGAAGGGATAATATTTCGATGTTTCATTTGCGACCACGGGGAATCCTGTCGTTCGGCTGATCTTCCGAAGTGTCTGCGCAATCCGAAGATCCTCCTGTCCGATTGCCCGGATACAGGTATCGGTTTCCTTTTCATCCACCAGGATATTCTGCGACTTAAGCTCCCCGCTTGCTTTCGTAAGCTTTTGTTTGAGCTTCTTTCCCGTCTTTTTGTTTCCCAGTAAAAAATAGAGGATGGCGCCAAGGATCGGCAATGCAACAATAACAATTACCCATAGAATCTTATAAGCACTTTCGTCTCTCTTGCTCACCAGACTGATGACAAAGAGAATGGCCATTACCGCGAATGAGGTCCGGATGATATCATCCAGATGCCCGAAAAACAGCTTATCCAAAATTGCCAGGCAAACAACATACCATACAACCTGCAGGACAATACCCGGAATGACGAAAATAATACGGCCAACAATTCGTTTCATGAATAATTCCTCCCAGGAATAAAATTCAGCCGTCATGTCACCTTTTCTCCGTCCGCTTATCTGACCTATTTACGCGAAAAACGGAATGACAAGACATACAGTAATATTTTACCATATTTGAAAGAATTATTATACTGCTTTTGCCGTAGCCTGTATATATTTTCTTCTAAACGATCTGATTCAGGATAAAGGGATCCTTGATCTTTTTATCCTCGGCAAAGAAGATGATCTTTGCCATGATCTCCGCTGTCTTCGGATCATCATCCACGAAGGGAAGGAAAATCCGGCCGCGGTTTTGGGAATGCACCGGAAGAACCTGGATCATCGGTCCGCCCTCCTGATGTATCACGCCGCTGCCGAGATGAATATTGTAGTTCCCTCTCTCTCCCTTGATCAGGGCGTGACTGTCCGTAAAGGTCACGTTTGTAAGCTTAAACATCGGAATCACAAATTCGGCAATTGCTCTGCGCATCTCAATCGTAGAGTGAGACATTTCCGGATCCACCTCACCGGCATGTGCCACGCTTACCGCAAGATCCACATCCCGCATGACTTCGGAAAAGAGAATGTCCGGGATTTCACTGATTGGTTTCGCCTTGAAGGTTTTTCTGTCATAGAATGCCACCCACTCCAATGTCGGCTCCTCGATATCACTCGGGGAGAACCAGTCAGCCATCGCATAGATCGTGGCGATGATATTTTCCTTATAGTAAACCTTCTGCAGACCATCCTCTTCGTCAGCAATCCATCTTCTGCTCCTGAGCAGGCTGACCGTTTTCTTCGGATTGATCTGGTTACCGGCATACCGCCGGCTTTCCGTCAGATTCTTTTCCTCATCGGTCTTCACATAAAGTTCCCGGAAAATCTGCCGGAAGGGCTGTTTCAGTTCCTGTTCGAAACAGATTTTCTGGAATTCATGCCATCTGCCTGCCTTGAAAAGATGCCAGGGATGTGCCACCGTAACCACCTGATCCGGCCCGAGCCCTGCCGCTTCAAAATCCTTCGGGAAGCCAAAGAAGTCTCCCTGTTTAAAGAGAATCCTTCCGATCATCTTCCCGATCACCCGGTCTCCGTACATGTCCAGGATTTCCGAAACATAGAATTCCGTTTCCGCCTCCATGGCCTCTTCCATCATGATCCGGGTACGTCTGTATTGCTCGGTAAAGCTCTTTTTCGCTTCGGTGATATCCAGCACATATTCATTTTTCTTAATGGCCGCAGGAAGCGATTTCAGAAGCTTATCTCCCTTCCGGGTTGCAATCGCGATTTTTCCTTCCTCATCTGCCTCCAGCCATACCAGATATTCTCCGACCTCATGCGGTTCAAAATACTGTGAAAGACCGGAGGAAATCTCGCGCTCCATTTTTAAAGTAAACCGGGTTTCATCCGAATATCCCGCAGCCGCCGCCAGGTTCTTCAGTGCCATTTCCGCAGCCGCCTTTTCGCTGGCTCTGCGCTGGGCGCCGAACTGTTTCGATTCTCTGAGATACTTTTGAATAAAGCTGTATCTTTCCTTCTGCACCTCCTGTGGGCAGGGAATCAGCGCATAGGACATTAATAGATCCTTGTTTCGTTTTTTTTCAATCTCTGCCGCCGTTTTGTCGGGATCCATATCCCCCCGCGATGCATCCGCATATTTTCTGGCCCGCGTATGCTTTGCGCCGTCGGAAATATACTTCGCCGCCTGATAGATTGCATCAAACCGCTTCTTTCCGAGCGTTTCATATACTTCACGGAACCAACTTACATCGAAGGCGCCCACGTTCAGCTCCTCCTCCGTGAGCGGTGTATATTTGGCAATAATGGCAGCCCGTTTTTCATCGAACTTCTCATTCATGTGCGCCATGAAATAGTAGCAGCCGGACATAAATCCTTCCCAGCCCAGATATTCGCCGATGATCGGCAGCCACTCCGGTGAATAAAGCCCCGCCTCAATGAGACGCGATTCTTTGATATCCGTTTCCTTTAGAAGCTGTCCCAGTTTTTCGGCCTGCTCCTTTGTATCCCCTTCCCGCGCGTCAGGTATGCAGACGGAAAGCAGATGCGAGAGGCTCTCCCTTTTCGAAATGGCGCGCCCTCTGTAGTTATAGAAATACGATGCCCGATCCAGTGTTTCCGAACCGAGAGCGCTCAGGATACGAACGAAATAGTCCAGACCGTAAACCCGGGAAAGCGCAAGCGAGTCGTTTGAAAACTCGGTTTCCGTATCGCCCCGCACCAGCTCGTGCTCCATAATGAGCCGGCTGATTCTTTCATAACATTCCTCTGCAAGATCAAACTTTTTCTGCTGCAGCTCGGAAAGACTTCCCTTCTTCAGCTCATCCACCTTACATTTCAGAAGTTCCTCGACCATCTCCTTCTGCCGGTAGCTTCCGTAATGATAGCCCCGCGTTGTGATGATCTGATCGGATTCCCGGATGTATTTGGCCAGATTCGATACTGTCGAAATTGCTTCTTCGATATATGTCCGATCCAGAAGCGTCTTATAAAGGAAATCCGTGGAAATATAACCGCAGGCCGCCGCACCGATAAAATCTACGGGATGCGGCCCCTTGCCGTTCTCGGGCCGCAGCGATGCAGCGTAGGTTGCTATTTCAAAGCTGCCGCTTGCCACATGCCTTGCGATAAGCCCATGCTTCAAAGCATAATGGATGGGGAAGCTCCTGTCATCCTTCCGAATGCCGGGAAGGACCTCCCGGATCACGTGATGCTCCAGAATGCTGATGCGGTGATCCTTATTCGGATCCGCCCTTTCTTTCTCCCAGCTTCCTACGATCATATCGACCGTATAGGGGTACTCGGTCTGTTCCTCTGTAATATTCAGATACGCTGCCGTGATCGCCGCCACAAACGGATTATAGTTCACATACAGATTTCTTTCCTTGCTGTAATAGCCGATCACGGCGGAAATCTGCTGAAGATGCTTCACCTTCACTGCATCTTCCATGGCAAATATCGGTCCGTACATTTTCGAAAAGAGCGGCGCAAAAAAGTCCAGATACCCTGTCACTCTTTCCCGGAAACCATACCGTGTAAACAAAAGCCTGAGCCGCATCAGCTGTCCGTCCGAAAGCGGATTTTCCGAAAGAAGCGCATCCCACAGATTCTGAAAGGGCGTCTCGTTTTTGAGATGTCTCACATAAAGACCGTTTCCCAGGAGCTCTTTTCCGTCCCAGCCATCATATTCATCATTCTTATGTTCCTCGATCAGGTCATCCAGCTTCCTGATGAAAAGAAGCTCCGTTTCCGGCTTTTCTTTTTCCGCATGCTTCTTCCGATTCTTCAGAAATGCCTTTGCCGCCGCATCCCCTGCCTTTGCGAGCGCACCGGGAACTTCAGAATCCGGGAAAAGATGATCAAACTTCTCCAGCGCCTCTGCCAGATATGCTTCATCAAACACAGGTGTATACGCGGCATCTTTATCATAGAAATCGGTGATATCTTTTTTCTCGTCCGCCTGGCCGCCCTGAATCTCATCCATCAGGATTTTTTCTTTGGTGGTAGGCTCTGCAATCATACCAATGAGCTCCGCCGCCGCTGGGAACGTGATATCATCATCCTTCTTCAGCTGCAGGATGATATCCAACGCTGCGGTAACCTTTTCTTCTTTTTTGTCGGAAAGAAGCCTGCGGAGCATATCCAGCTTCTCCTCCGGCCCTCTCGAAGCCAGAAGCTTTAATACATTGGCGCGGATATCCGCCTTTTTCAGCCGAAGCATGTTTTCCAGAATGTCATAGCACATTTCCGGCAGGCTGCCTGCCGGTGCCCCGACGCCATTCGGTGCCTTGGACCTGTCGTCATTCATCTCCTGCTCCATAAGGCGAAAGGCAATATCCCTGGCCAGATCCTGCGGATCCGCCACTGCTTCGGTCAGAATCCGGAGTAAATCGGGGGAATCCGGCTGCCGGAGAAGAAGTTCAATGGAATCGGCCCGATAGCTGTATTCCGAACCGGTATCCGGGAGAAGTCCGGCTGCCTTCAGGATCATGGCATCATCCTTTAGAGCGCTGGCGCAGAAAATGATCCGGATTGCAATATTCGCCCGGGAAAGGGTTTCTCTGTGCCACGGAAAAACGGAGGGTTCAAAGACCAGTCCCTTTTTGGGTATCCGTTCCAGAACAGTATATAAAAGATCACTGAACTCTCTGCATTCCTCCGGACTGTCAAAATACCAGCCGTAGCTTACAGAAACCTTGTCTCGCCTGTCCACATAGTTATATCTGCTCCGTTTGGGATAAAGCGTCTCGAAAATCCTGTCACTCACCCGCTCCATAAACCGGGGCATGATCAGCGCAAGGGTTTCATCATCATCGCTGAAGCGACGGACAATTTCCTTCGCCGCGCTGTTTAATGCGTAAGGAATCGGAATACTTGAGAGGAAATAGCAGGCTACCAGCCGCTGGTGGCGGCTCCCCTCCGTGGATAATCTGACGGCCCGGTCCATGGCCGCACGGATTTCCGTAAGACCAATCGACCAAAGTCCGGTAAAGATTTCCATGCTGTCCTCCGAAGCCAGCATTCTCTCGACAGAGCTCTCATCCGTCAGCGCCTCCGCAATGAGTCTGATCGTTTTTTCGGCAATCCGGCTCTCATCCTTCAGCTCCAGTGCATAGATTCCCGTAAAGGTGGCCAGTGCACGTTTGACCGAAGCAAACCTTACAAGATCATTCTCCAGGATCACCCGCAGCAGATAAAGGAAACCGCCCGGCGTGCCGAAATCCATATTCTCACAAATGGCCTGCCGAAGTCCCTCGGAAAGTCTGGCTGCCACAAGCGTTTTTCCGAGCACCTCGTACATCTTCTCGTTATGGCTCATCAGGATGCCGCGGATCAGATTGACATTCACGGCTCCCGTATCTTCGTAAAATGTTCCGGTGATGATCTCCTCCAGCTTCTCATCGCCCTCGTCCAGTCTGGCCGCAAGATAATAATCCGGAACCGGATCGATTTCCCGCCGTTTCAGATAGACTGCCAGTTTTTCGGGCACCTGACCGGTATAAAGGGAATAGATGTCACAGCCATAGTTTGTTAGTCTCCGGTATGCATCCAGAATATTCGGAAAACGGTTCAGATACAGCGTATAATCCGTCTTTCCCCTGTAGGAACGGCGGTAAAAGCTCGCCCATTCCACCTGCCATTCGTTTACACTGTCCACACTGGTGTAAAAATACGAAAGAAGCTCCTCCGCAATATACCCCTTCATCTTTCCCATGTTTTCCCGGAAGAATTCGGACGGCTTTCCGCCGGCCAGAAGATGTTTTCTGAGCCTTAGCCCAAAGCTGTCCGGCAGATTTTCCACCCTGCCGGTCCTGTAGGCATCATCCCGGTTTTGAATGTATTCATCTATCTGTTTCCCAAAGGACTTGGAAAGCTCCCTGTTCGCTATGGAAAAAGCATTTCCCACTTCTTCCGCAATTTTTCCCCGTTCCAGATCATCCATAATTTATTATCCCCCTCTTCAGACTGTCCGCGAATCCACTCCGGGAATAGCCGTTTTCTTTATTTAATCATGCCGCACAAAGGCACGATACGTCCAAATTGTCATTTCTACCACATCCGCCCGGCCAGCATGGCCAGCCGGACAAAGGTCACCTCATCTTCTTCCGCAATCTGAAGCGGCGTTTTTCCTTCCCGAACCTCTGCTTCCTCTCCGTTCACAAAGACCCTGACGAGACCGTCCCGATACGCCAGAAGTGCCGTTTCCACTGCCTTCTTCCGGTCGGGTACAGTCTCATTGTATACAAAACCAAAAGCCACCCGGCCGATCTCCGCCATATCCCGGATGGTTTCCTCTGCCAAAGCCTCCGGAACCGCATCCTCTTTTGTAGCCTCCTGTTTTTCCCGAAAGACCTGAAGCATCAGATCCACCGTAGCTTCAATCAGCTCTTCCACCGTTCCCGGACACCGGTTATAGAAAAAGGGCACAGGTTTTACCCGTCGCCCTTTTTTACCCAATTGTTTCAGATTGATCATGATCCGCATACTGTTTCTCCATTAATTCTTTTTTACGGAATAACCGAACTTGCCAAGCTTTTCACCGAGACGGAAATATTCGCCGTGGGAATATGCCATAAGGTCCGTCGCACCCAGATCAAAGCGATCATTTTCATCAAAATACGCCTCATCGACCGTAACACCGATCACTTCGGCAATGAACATGTCATGGCTTCCCAGCTCTTCCACCTTCTTTACCTTGCAATACAGATTCACCGGGCTCTCCTCGATGGCCGGCGTCTCCATCCACTTGGATGTATAGGGTGTGAGCTGCATTTCCTGAAACTTATCATAGTCTTTTCCGGAACGTACACCGCACCAGTCACAGGCTCTTGTAAGGTCCGCCGACACCAGATTCACCACAAACTCTCCCGTCTCGCGGATGATGTCATAGGAATGCCGTTCCTTCCGGACGGAAATAGACAGCATCACAGGATCCGAGCAGATGGTTCCCGCCCAGGCGACGGTAATGATGTTCGGTTTCTCTCCCGGCCGTTTGCTGCTGACCATGACAGCCGGAACGGGATACAGCATATTTCCCGCTTTCCAATTTCTTTTACTCATTTTCATTCTCCCTCTCACCCGGCAGGAAACACATCTGGCCATACCGTGACGGTATGACCAGACGTGTTTCCTTTTCTTTTATGTTGCTTTCTATCCGTTCAGCCTTGCGATGATATCCGGCAAAGCGGCATCTACCTTATCGTTATCGATCTGGCAGGTCCCCGCCTTTCTGTGACCGCCACCGCCGTAGGAAAGGCAGAGCTCGCCGATATCCACCCGGGAACTCTTATTGATGATGGACCGGCCGATCATTACGGCTGTATTCTGTTTCCGGAAGCCCCAGGCTACATGCACGGATACCTGTACCTCCGGCCAGAGCGCATATACCATGAAACGGTTACCGGTGTAGATGGTCTCCAGATCCCGAAGGTCGATCACAGCCACCTTATCATAAATCTTGGTCACTTCTTTCAGCTGGTTAATAAAGAGCTCCTGCTGTTCGAAATACATATCCACACGCTCTTTGACATCCGGCAGTTCCAGAACCTGCTCAATGGAGTGATCCACACAATATGCGATCAGTTCCATCATCAGGTCATAGTTGGAAATCCGGAAATTGTGGAACCGGCCGAGACCTGTGCGGGCATCCATAAGGAAATTCATGAGAACCCAGTCTTTTGGATGCAGGATCTCATCCTCGGTAAAGTCAGCGCTGTCGCCCTTATCCACAGCGGTCATGATTTCTTCCGACACGCGGGTAAAGGTCTTTGCGCCGCCATAGTAATCATAAACCACACGGGCTGCCGATTTGGCATCGCCGTCAATAATGTATTTGCCTTCGTAATCCTCTTTTTTATTCCGGATCAGCTCGCTCTCGTGATGATCAAAAGCAAGGCCTACCCGCTTATCAAAGGGCAGGTTCGTGGTGATATCATTCTCGGAAATATCTACCTTCCCGTCCTGTACATCCTTCGGATGCACAAACTTGATATCGTCGATGATATCCAGCTCTCTCAGGAGCATAGCACATACAAGCCCGTCAAAATCACTTCTTGTAACCAGTCTTTTCTTCTCCATGATAACCCCTTTCTCCCCTACGCGGTCATCGTTTTATTTCACCTATTTCAGTATAGCAAAAAATGCGAAACTGTACAATAAAAAAAGAGTGCCGCCCGGATAAGGGCGGCACACGTATCGGATTCGTGATCAGTTATACTGGATGGTGTAATTGTATACGCGAATCTCTTCCAGTCCGGTTTCACGATCCAGTGTGAAATCGAACTCTCTGTCATAGCTGTCATCATAGTAATACATGTAAATCTTATCATAGCCCGCTTCATCGCTGAGGTAGCTCGGCTCGCCATAGGCTTTCTTGATATCCGAGGAATTGGAACCCCATGTAATTCCCTTCGGCAGGATTACTTCCGGAACCTTTGTCCGATCATCCACATAATCGATATCCAGATCCATGTAGTAGATTTTTCCGTCCGTTGCACCGGAAACGGTGGTCTTGTCATTGACAAAGCTTACATAGCCGTAGAACCATTCGTCGATTCCATCCGCTGTAAGAGAATAGGAATCGGAGGTATCCTTCGGCTGAAGTGTCTTATCCTTTTCGGACAGCTCATCTTCCAGCTTCCACTTATCACCCAGATCTGCGAGTGAGCAGGGAAGTGTCAGAACTTGGCCGTCGAAGGAAATCTGTGTATCCCAAAGGCTGTCGGAAAGACCGGCCGGCGGTGTAACCACCTTGGAAGGTGCGTTATCCACACCCGGCTTGGAAGCTTCGGTTGTAGCCTGCGTATTATCCTCAGATGTTGCCTGCGTATCCGGAGGCGTGAGGGGTGTTTCGGTTGTTGCTTCCGTATCAATAAAATCATCCTCTGAAGCATCCGAATTCACGACATACCACTTGCCGTCAATCTTTGCACAGATGAACGTCACATCGTTTGTCTGGCTCTGTTCCTCGCCCATCAGGCTCATCTTCATGTTGACGGTTGCCTTTACACGCTTACCGGCAGAGATATTCAGGCTGGAAGCTGACGGCGCAGCCGCCTTCACCTCATCCACGGACATATCTTCCTCGGATGTCACATTGCCATCAACCTTAAGGCCGAAGCCCTTCATCAGGCTGAGTGCCTGCTGGATTTCTTCCTTGGATGTACCGTATTCACTCAGTGCCCCCATTGCTTCCTTCGGAACGCATTCCATCAGCTTATCGGCATCGGCATCACCGATTGCCTGAATGAACTGTTTTACGACAGCCTCCGCGGAATCATTTCCCTTATCCTTCTTGAAGATGTGGAACACATCAAATACAAAGATCAGAAGTGCCGCAGCCACAAGCAGAACGCCCGCGATGGAAAGGCCGATGATGAGACCCTTCTTGCTCTTCTTTTCCGGTGCAGGTGCAGGCGGCATGGGTGCCTGACCCATGGGAGATGCGATGTTGGGATTAAAAGAAGGCTCCGAATCCGACTGGTACTGCATCTGCTCCATACCCGCGTTGGGGTCAAAGCCCTGCTGACCAAACTGCTGCGCCTGATCATACTGTTGCTGGCCAAACTGCTGTGCCTGGTCATACTGCTGCTGACCAAACTGCTGTGCCTGGTCATACTGCTGCTGGAACTGTGCGTTCGGATCAAACTGCGGCTGACCCATATTCGGATCATATCCGGGCTGCTGACCAAACTGATTGAATTGATCGTCCATACTTCCGCCTTTCTTTGCTAACAATTATTTACATAAAAAGTGCCTGTCCTTTTCGGCACATACTCACGGTATTTTACCAAAAGAAACCTGTATTAGTCAAGTTTCTTCACGAGACGCAGAACGTTTTTATCGCCAACGTGCTCATAGCTGTAATCATCGGCCAGCTGAAAGGTTAGGAACCGACCAACGCCGCCGATTGTATGCATGATATCGTATTCCGCCATGTTCGGCAGATCCTTTGTCGGATCAAAAGGCTTTCCGCTGTCCGTAAAGACAATGGTCACCGCATCCTGCACATCAAAGGAAACATCTACCGTACCACTCCCTTCCGGGTAGCCGTAGGAGCAGATGTTCACAAAGATTTCTTCGATCATAACATGCAGATCCATTTTTAGTTTATCCGAAACACGCGGCAGCTGAAATACCGTCTTTCGAAGAACCGTCAGCTGCCCCGGCTCCGCCGGGAGATGCAGGCTGACATGGAACCCCTCTCCCGCTTCCTGTGCGGTATCCCGCCCGGAAATGCTGTCTTCCATACTCTATTATTCCTCAATATCCAGCTGCTGATCGAAGCCTGTCAGTCGAAGGATGTTCGCTACATTGTCATTCAGACTTCTGAGTGTAAGTCCATCCTTATCTTCCATTTCTCTGTAAGCGGCAAGAATCGCACGGATACCGGCCGAGGAAATGTAATCCACCTTAGAAAAATCAATGATCATTTTGTCGCAGTCCGCTGCCTCACCGAAAGCTGCGTGTTCCAGCTCCTGCGCATTTGTGGAATCAATCCAGCCCTCGGGCCAGAGAATGGTGGTTGTACCTTCTTTGGTTGCCAGAATTTTCATTTTAATTATCCTCCTTACAACATACAGATTGTATTCATTTTCATAAAAAACATCAACAATAGTATATCATCCTCATAACAAAATGTCCACCTGATGAAACCGGGTGGACATTATTTTGCAAAAGCTCTTTTTAAGTTTTTTACATGAATCCGCGGATCAAAAGGATCAGGATCAGAACAGGAAGAACATACTTGAAATAGGGAATCATGATGCGTGACATTTTGCGTCCCTTTCCCGTATTCGCTTCCTCCAGATATTTCTCGGCGCCCCAGCCGAATCGCCAGGTACAGAACAGAACAAAAATGATCGATCCCACCGGAAGAAGGATATTGCTGACAATGAAGTCCTCCGAATCGAGAACACCTCGTTTTCCGATCAGTGTCAGATCCGACCATTTATTGAAGCCCAGAACACAAGGCACACTGGTGACCAGAATCAGTACAAAATTCATTGCCACTGATCTGATCCTTGACCAGCCCAGGTTATCCATCAGCGACCGCACCAGATTTTCGAAAACAGCCGTCACTGTGGAAAAGCTGGCAAAAACCATGAATACAAAAAACAGAGTCCCCCAGATACGCCCGCCTGTCATATTCATAAAAATCCGCGGAAGTGTCACAAAGATCAGCGACGGTCCCTGATCCGGCTCTACTCCAAAGGAAAAGCAGGCCGGAAAAATGATAAGACCGGACATGATGGCCACAAAGGTATCAAGCGAAATGATCTGAACGGATTCACTCAGA
>Ga0310691_10006055_pt1 | contig 13016 bp, 9 predicted proteins | sample 176DNAGHGlowgp2_FD_203887 | JGI IMG/M metagenome (GOLD analysis project Ga0310691, IMG submission 203887) | Sheep rumen microbial communities from Palmerston North, Manawatu-Wanganui, New Zealand - 1766 DNA GHGlow gp2 (v2) (version 2) | ecosystem: Host-associated > Mammals > Digestive system >... | reverse complement strand
ATACCAGTCATAACGGAATCCTGCTTACCTTTGTAGAACGCACAGATTTTGATGTTGCGGATAAGTTTGAAACGCTCTTGAATGGAGGCATGATCAAGCAGGCGATTTCGGATGAACTGACATATGATACGCTGCATTCATCAGAGGATAACCTGTGGAGCGTCCTGCTGATGACGGGATATATTACCAAATCAGATCCTGAAGAGGATGATGATACAGTTTCCCTTAAAATTCCGAATAGAGAGATAGCATCAATATTCGAAGATACAGTAGTCAAATATTTCAATGAAACTGTCAATACAGATTCGATCAATGAACTTCTGAATTCTTTGTGGGATAGTGATGAAAAACATGCAACCGAGATACTGTCTGAACTGTTGTGGAATACGATCAGCTACAATGATTATCATGAGGATTATTATCACGCATTTCTTGCCGGAGTTTTTGTAGGAAGAGGATATAGTGTTGAGTCCAATAAGGAAAAGGGACTTGGGAGACCGGATATATTCTTAAAGGATAGACGAAACCGCAGGGCTATCATCATAGAGGCGAAGAAATCCGATAAGGAATCTGATATGGATAAAGACTCAGATAAAGCAATAAAACAGATCATAGATGAAAAGTATGCTGAGGGTATCTCAGGTTATGGGCAGATATTATGCTATGGAGTGGCATTTTATCAAAAACAGGCGAAGGTGAAGATTTTAAAAAAATAAAACCAAAGCGCATTGAACATGTTACCACAGACGGTGGCGATTGATCTTAAAAAGATTAGCGGAGGGCATGACGCAGAAAGAACTTTCCATTTGTCAGGATGATAAAGAAAAGTAAGTTGCTTTTTTGGGATATGTATGGTATGCTATAAAATAGTGTTTTGTAAGGCAAAGAGATTGTTTCCGGTCATAGATAATATGAGGTAATTCATGGGCAATTATCGTAAAGTTATAGCCGTATGCGGAGTATGGCTGTACGAAGAAAAGGAATACAGCTTCATAAGTGAATTGAACAGGTTGTGCAAGGACAGAGGCTATGTGGTCATGGCGTTCAATTTCTCCATAGATACGCTCGATGTAAACGAGGATCTGATGAGAGAAAGAAAGCTCATGGATCTTATGTGCCATCTGAACTGCGCAGCTGTTATTATCATGGGAGAAACGATCAAAAATGATATGATGCTCGATTTTATCATGAAGACCGTCGCCAAGATGAAGGTACCGGCGTTTGCTTTAGATAAGGAAATTGAAGGATGTATCAATCTTTCATTCAGATTTGGCGAAGCCTTTAAAGAGATTGTCCGTCATGTTATAGAACATCATGGCTGCCGCAGAGTCAATATGATAGCCGGGATCAAGGACAATGAGTTTTCTGAAGAGAGAGCGCGCGCATATAAAGAAGTACTTCAAGAGAACGGGATCCCTTTTGATGAGAAAAGATTTGCATATGGGGATTTTTGGGATATACCGGCTAAAAAGGTCACCGCGGAGTTTCTGGAATATGATATCCCGGAGGCTATAGTGTGCGCAAATGACGCTATGGCCATAGCATGCTGTAATTATCTGAGGAAAAAGGATATCAGGGTACCTGAGGATGTGATAGTTACCGGTTTTGACGGTATAGCCAGCGGAAAGGTAAACCGTCCTTCAATATCGACAGCGGAGCCGGATAATGAAGCGCAGATCCTTTTGATATTTGATCTGCTGGAAAGGATCGGCAAAGGCGAGGATATAGATATAAAATCGATAAAGTATACCGATTATAAGGTTGTTGAAAATCAGTCCTGCGGCTGTACCAAACAGGATGACAGGCAGACAATAGACAGGATGAGCGGGCTCGCGCAGGCCTTTAATGACAGAAAGTGGTCAATGATGGCCATGAATAAGCTTCTGCTTTTTTCAAATGATATAGAAAAGCTGACGGATATCACGCCGCTGCTGGCGGAGAGTGTAGGGCTGTGGCTGCAGCATCTGTATTTTGTCGGTATTTACGAGCAGTTTGTGAGAGATGGTACACAGGATGACATAAAAGACGGATATGTTTCGGATGATTCATGTGTGTCCATACTCAGGATGGAAGATTTTAAGAATGTCACTGATACCACACCGTTTAAGGAAAGCGAGCTTATGCCCGGTTTTAAAGAGGTGTTTAGGGATGATAACGGTTATGATATGTTTATGATCAGGCTGCTGCACACAAAATCGGCGCTTTACGGATACCTGATCGAAGGCTTCAGAAACGCTGATGAAAGATGTATGAGGAGATGTGAGGAGTTCGGTCTTTTTCTGTCTACCACCATCGGCGCGGTACTGAAAAACCAGAAGCTGATACAGCTTAACGAAAAGCTGAAGCAGATAAACAGGGAGATGGAGAAGGTATCCATACTTGACTATCTGACAGAGCTTTATAACCGGAGAGGTTTTTATGATGAGCTTTATAAGCTGGTACATTCAGAGGATAATAAGGGTAAGTATCTTACATTTTTCTCCGTTGATATGGACGGCTTAAAGATCATAAATGATTCTTACGGGCACAATGAGGGGGATTTCGCTCTAAAGACTCTGGCTGTCGCTATCAGAAATTTCGCGGTCAGGAACGGCATATGTGCCAGATACGGCGGAGATGAATTTGTCTGCGCGATCATCACGGAACAGGCGACGTCCTTTACGGCGGATGTAGTCAGACAGCGTTTCCAGGCAACCTTTGATAAGAGCAGGGAACTGGCAGAAAAGCCGTTTACCATCAGTGCCAGCATAGGATGCAGGTGTGCATTGATCGATAAGACGCTGAATCTGGAGGAGCTGATGCGTCTGGCAGATGAGGATATGTATATAGATAAGCAATCAAGAAGAAAAGAAAGAAAGTGATATAGATCAGAGGGATGTTTCTGAAACGAATTTTCAATTTCGGAAACATCCCTCTGTTTTTTATAAAGAATTACTGGTTTACCCATTCTTCAAATTCGTTAACCGGCATAGGCTTTGCAAAATGATATCCCTGGAAAAGGCGGCAGCCCATATCCAACAGCATCCTGTACTGCTCGTCGGTTTCGACGCCCTCGGTAAGGGATACTATACCAAGGTCGGAGTTCATGTTGATGATATTATGCAATATTTTCTGAGCTCTGTCGTTTACCTGAGACCTGTTGAGGAAGCCCATATCTATCTTTATGATATCAACGGGCATATCCTTTAACATGTTCAGTGAGGAATAACCGCTTCCGAAATCATCGATTTCAACTATAAAGCCGGCCTCACGGAAATCATTCATGATCCGCATGCGGTATCTGTTGTCATCCATCATAACGGATTCCGTGATCTCTATCCTGAGCCTGCTGCGGTCTATATTATATTTATCCGCATAACTTATTATAACGGATACTACATCCATAAAATAGAAGTCCTTGGGAGAAATATTTATAGATACGAACAGATTAAGCCCTTCTTCTTTCCATTTTGCCAGGATTTCACAGGCGCATCTCCACATATATTTGTCAACCTCGGCTATCATTCCGTTTCTTTCAAATACAGGAACAAATTTGGCCGGAGAAAGAAATCCGAGCTGGGGATGTATCCAGCGGACAAGAGCTTCTGCTCCCACCGGTTTTCCGTCGGTATCCATTATGGGCTGCAGGTATGGTATTATCTGTTTTTCTGTGATGGCTTCACCCAGATGTGATGAGATATTCTGGTCCCATAAAACCTGATTTCTCATGGCATCGTCATAGTATGCGACAAATATCTGATAGTCATTTTTTATGGTGTTGACTGCCATCCGGGCCCTGTCAAACATAACTGAAACATCTATGTTTTTGTTCGGAATAAAATATACTCCCATATGGATAAGGACCGTATGCTCCAGTTTACCGTCATTTACCTTGAAATGTCCCAATGCAGTCTCAAGTTCTGCGTCATCAAAGCTGTCAGCCGGTATGCACATACCAAATGTGTCTCCGACCATACGGCCGTAAGTACATCCCTCGGGTGCTGTTTCACGTATTTTTTCTGCTATAACCTTTAAGCAATAATCTCCGAAACCGGTTCCGAATATATCGTTGATCAGCTTAAAGTTGCTTACATTCGCATAAACGGCCACATAATGCTTTTTGTCATCCGATCTTAACAGCTCCTCTGTTTTTTTGAGGAAATAATCCTTAGTATAAAGGTTTGTCAGACCGTCATGAGTTGCATTATACATTTCCTTCTGTAGTGTCTTTTGTTCCTCTGTGTTATCACGAATACTTAAGAAAGAACCCGCATCCTTTTTATCGGAGTAGGGGATAGCATGTTTTTCCAGCACATAATATCGTGTTTCTTTTCCTATTTTAAGAGTCTTATTTTCACTCCATTCATTTTTGCTAAAATCCAGATTAGCGAAAAGCTTTAAAAGCTTGCTTTCAGCCAATGAATAATCCTCATCGGAGATGCCTGCAAGTCTGATGCCCGGCTTATTTGCCCAGATGCAGAAGCCGTTGGTGTCAAAGAAGTATAAGGCTTCCGGTAACTCAGAAGTCATGTTGGCCAGCATGCTGTCCAGAAGACGCATGGGTCTGTAATACAGGCAGAAATAATAAACCAGTATTCCGCAGACAACAAAGCTTATGATGGAGCGGTCGATGGGAGTCCCTGAGAATATATAAAAGCTTTCCCAGATACCGCCGGCTAAGAGTGAAAAGAATATGACATAGTAGCGTTCTTTGTATATCCTGACGGCCTTAATGGTTTTTACGAGATATATACCGACTATGACTACAAATACACCATAGCACAGGATGCGGTGATATAACTGGCCCAGGTACGGCAGAAGCTTATAGTAGGTTTCGTTTTCAACTATAAGGGGCTCGGTGTCGAAGGCCTGTCGAAGATAGGGATTCAGTGCATATTGTACCGCGTCTAAACAGAAGAGGAGATAAACGGCATATTTCAAAGGCTTGTTATGCCAGGTGATACGGCAGTAATGGAAAGTAAGTCTGAGCAGAGAAAAGATCATTACATCCATACCCAGAAAATAAATGTAGTATCCTACTTCGGCAACATATTTATTTGAAGTACTGATGATGATCAGATTGCCTAAGACGGGTAAAAGCAAAGAGCACACAAAAAAGGCAACAGTCCCACCCATGGCCTTAGTTTGACGCATACGCATCGCCGATACGGTACAGACTGTCAGGATTATACTGAGTATTGAATATATGATCGCATATTCTACTCTCATGATCCTTGCCTCACTTTGCCTTGCCTTCTAATAGTGTCCCGATTTTAGGGTATAAATCCTCACTAAATATATCGGCATTTTTGTGCAAAAAAAGAAGACTTTTGCCAAAAATAAAGTCTTCTTTTGGGATAATTAACAAAATTTTAATAAATCTTGATTCGTTATACCTTTACGATATGATAACCTGCCGCCTTCATAAGTCTGTTCATGATAGCCTGACCTATGCCGCCTTCACTGAAGGCTTCTGCGTATATATACTCTGCTCCGATTTCGTCGAAATATCTTAGAGCATCGAACAAGCCTGCAGCTATCTCAGCTTCGTTTTCACGAGAACCGATATCCTTTATATAGAGCTTAGGATTAACGGCATTTGCTTTTTTTGTAGCAAGGCTCTCATAACTCTTGGCCAGCTCGTCGCTGGTGAGTATCCCAACTGTATATCCGGACTCAAGTTTTTCTTTTGCTTCATTATATATATGAGAAGAAACGGCTTTAGCATCCCCCTCAAATATAGTAAGTTCTCCCTTTGGAGCATAGTGCCTGTACTTCATGCCGGGAGCCTTGGCTACTATGGTGTCATCCTTTATCCTTTTAAGAACTGCCTTGTCATATTCAATGTCAGGAATGACTTCTCTCAGCATTTCGATGGTTATGTATCCGGGACGGAGTATCAGTGCAGGTTTAACGGTCAGATCGACGATGGTGGATTCGAGTCCGATATCAGACGAACCTCCATCGATGATCATGTCTATCTTACCGTCGAGGTCTTCTATGACGTGCTCTGCTTTGGTGGTACTGGGGCGTCCGGATGCGTTTGCACTGGGAGCAGCTATCGGTATACCTGCTTCTTTTATCAGCCTGTTCGCTATAGGGTGTGAAGGCATCCGGATGGCCACTGTATCCAGTCCGCCGGTAGTTTCCTTCGGTATTATGTCCGATTTGTTCATGATCATGGTCAGAGGACCCGGCCAAAATCTGTCAGCCAGAGCTTTTGCCTCGTCAGGTATAACCGATACCAGGGGAGGCAGCTCGTCAAAGCATGATATATGCACTATCAATGGGTTATCCGAAGGTCTGCCCTTTGCCGCATATATCCTGGCGGAAGCGGTACTGTCATAGGCGTTTCCGCCGAGTCCGTATACAGTCTCGGTAGGGAATGCCACAAGCTTCCCGGCCCTTAACAGCTCTGCTGCCTCTTTAAAATCAGAAGATGCCATGTTGGTGGCATCTATCTTTTGCATTATTGTTTTCATATTTATTACCAAATGTTTCTATAAATGACCTTATGAGAGCTTTGATATTCTTCTTACATGATTGGCTCCGTTTGAAAACGGGGTATCAAGGAATGTATCTACTATCTTTAATGCCAGTCCGTCTGCCACAACTCTGGCACCCATAGCCAGAACATTGGCATCATTATGCTGGCGGGTTGCTTCAGCACTGAAACAGTCTCCGCAGAGTGCAGCACGTATCTCTCTGTGTCTGTTGGCTGCGATGGAGATGCCTATACCTGTACCGCAGATGAGGATGCCCTTATCTGCCTCGCCCTTGATGATGGCCTGAGATACAGCTTCGGCGAAATCGGGGTAATCACAGGATGCCTCGCTGTATGTACCGTAATCCTTAAACTCCTCGCCTCTTTCTTTGAGATGTGCCATAACTACCTGTTTTAATGCATATCCTGCATGATCACTTCCAACTGCTATCATATACCTTGCCTCCGTTCTTTGTCTAAAGTATATTGTATCATACTCTGCCTGATTTTCAAGCAGTTTTTTTGAATATGAAGAGAGCCTTGCATTAGCAAGGCTCCGGATAGTTATGATTCAGTTATGGCTCCTTCAACTACTGCCTGCAGTCTGTCGAATCTGCCATGATATATGGTATAGAGCAGTTCGTTCATGGAGCGTAGACCCCGGAGGAGCTGTGCTTCAGTGATGAGGCCTTTTTCTTTTGCTTCTGCAGCTTCGTCACAGTCGAGGACTCTGAGGTTTCCGTTGGGATAGACTACTACATCGAAGAGCAGGTCTTCGTATGTAAAGGAGTTTGCGGTTTCATCTATGATACAGTCGATAATATCACAGTACCAGTAGGCGAGGTTGCCCTGACAGTCCATGATCTTGCTGATTTTCCAGCCCTTATCTATGAAATATGCGGATACTCCGCTGGCAAAGTCAGTCCGTGGATTCAGGGTTTTCCAGCTGGTTATGATCAGGTTATCTTCTAATTTCAGTATTTTGTCATCTGTCAGTGGAGTAAACTCGTCCGGAATGAAACGTTTTCTGTATAGATGCAGGTTTTCTTTTGTCATGGCATGCCTCCGTGTTAAGATCCTATTTAACTTTGAGTTTAATCTTAAATGTCTTTGAAGTTGTTTTTTTGCCAACCTTGAAGGTGCACTTTACATTTATGGTGCAGGTACCTTTCTTTTTGCCTTTAACAACACCTGTCTTGGAGTTGACGGTAGCAATACTCTTGTCGGATGATGAAAACTTTACCTTGCATTCCGTATTGTTACCAAGTGTGAGCTTACTTACGGCATTTACTCCGGCAGGCATATCGGCAGAAACGGTTGTCTTTTTGCCCTTTTTAACATTTACTGTATCTACGACATAGATCATGTCAAGCAGGTCTGTTACGGAATCTTTTAAGGTATAATCTATCAGTTCTGCCTCATAGCCGTATTCATCTGCCCAGTACTGGTACTCTGCATTTGATTCAACGATATATCGGGCGACGGGAGTATCTGCGTAAACTGAAGCTGAACCAAAGGTGAGCGAATAGTCAAATTCCTCGACAGTGCTGGGAAAATCAACCTCGGGCTGTATCAGTTCTTCGTTATCGCCGTATCCGGCATAGTGATTGGATACAGTGTAATAGTTAAGGGAGATAACTCCTTCAGGTATCTCTATCTTCTTTAATGCGCCCGGTACATCAATAAGTGCGGTCATATCCTTGTTGTAAAGACAGTTTTGATAAGCCGTATAATACTCGTTGTCGGGGCTGACTTTTACTTCCTTAAGTACGGGAGCATATATCAGCATAGGACGGTAAATATAGTATACGCTGGCAGGTATGGATATGGATGTTAGGTTATTGGCTTTTGACAGGTAGAGATCAAGCCACATAACGCCCTCCGGTATCTCCAGTGATTTTACAGAAGAGTTCTGGAATATGTTGGGAGCGATATATGTAGTGTCAGGGCTAAACTCTATGGTTTCCTTATCCTTGGGGTAGTAGACGAGCCATGCGAGATCGGATATTCTTTCTCCGGTCTCCGTGTTGGTATAATAGTAATAGATGCCGTCTTCATAGGTGCTTAAGGAAGGGGTCTCTTTTTCAATGCTTACATGTCCTTTGAAATCCGAGAATGCATCGTAATCCACATGTGTAACGGATGCGGGGATGACAAGCTCGATGTCGGGATTAAATCCGCTAAAGCAATATGACTCCAGGGAGATCAGGTTTTTAGGGAATGTAAATGATTTCAGCTTATCACCGCCGTCAAAGGCATAGTGATTAAACATCTCTACGGAGTCGGGCAGGTTTATTACCTCTGTTTTGTAGTAGTTGCCTGAGAGGTTAAGGTTGTTGATGACTTTTGTGCCCTTCTTGACATTGATAACCTTACGGTTAAAGTCTATGGCATCAAGGGCTATTATGTCATCGTTATAATAATCGTCATGGTATGCATGATATAAACAGCCATCCTTTATGGAATAGCCGTAATTGTTGTTTTTTATGGTTACCGCATCAAAATTCAGATTTCCAAGTGACACTGTGGCATTTCGGGGGATAGAAACGCTCTTGAGACTCGGCAGGCTGTAAAGACTTACATTACTGATGTTCTGGTTTACTTTGATCTCTTTAAGGTTTGTGATGTTATACAGATATAAATAGTCAAGGGTTGTACCTGATACATCGAGGGCTGTCAGCCCATCGATATTGAACAGGTCAAGACTGCCTATAAGTTTTCCTGTTCTAATGGTCGAAAGCTTGGGACAGTCCCATATTTCATAGTTGCCATAGGTGAGTGTGCCATCCATTTTTGACATATCTATTTCGGTCAGGCTGGTGCAGTATGAAAGGGATAAATAGCTGACTGTTGACGGTAATGTGATCTTCTCTAAGCTTTCGCTTGAAACATATACCTCGGATACTCCTTCGGGTACGGTAAGAGTTTTTTCGGTGCCGTACATGTAAAGTGAAACCATTTCTATACCGCAGTCGGCCGGGATGACGATATCATCGTCAGTGCCGTAGTAGCCGTAAATAGCGGTTCCGTCTTCACTGATTTCAAAGTCCGAAAGCTCTGAAGCATACACATGAGCGGAAGGAACTTTGAATACAAAGAGCTGGGTTACTAAGACCAGCGACAGAATGAATGCGACTGCTTTTTTTAGTGACCTTTTCATTTCCTTAATACCTCCTCGATTGTTGTTTTCCTTTTCCTTGAAAATATGATAAGGGGGACGATTCTTTTTGCCACAAAATTATTATTGTGACAAAGAGAACCGTCCCCGTTGTCACGTGGTTCCTCTGTAAATAATTTGACTTTATCCGTAAGGATTTATGATTTAATTACGACGAACGAACGCTGAGTCTTACAAGAGCTCTGTGCAGTTTTGCTTCCGCTATGCGCTGGTCATGTTCGTTTAAGTCTGCATTTTTAAGACGTTCTTCGGCTCTTTCTTTTGCGGAAAGTGCACGCTGTTCGTCTATATCTTCTTTCCATTCCCAGGTGGTAGCGAGCAAATGACAGGTGCCGTCCATAACGGATAACATACCGCCGATGCAGGCCGCATATCTGGTCGTACCATCCTCGAGACGGATATAGGCTTCTCCCATACCAAGAGCGGTACAGAAATTACAGTGACCGGCCAATACTGCCATGTCACCTGTGACGGTCCTGCACTTGACTCTTTCTATGTCACCGGAGTATATGAGTCCGTCCGGTGTCGCAATCTGTATAGGGAATGTATTCATATTAGTTCCTCACAATATTAATTCTTCGCTTTCTCAAATACTTCGTCAATAGTTCCGACAAACAGGAATGCACTCTCGGGTAATGCATCACATTCACCGTCAAGGATCATCTTGAAGCCTCTAAGGGTTTCTTTGAGCGGAACATACTTTCCGGGAAGTCCGGTAAACTGCTCAGCTACGGAGAATGACTGTGACAGGAAACGCTGTACCTTACGTGCACGGGATACTGTCATCTTGTCTTCTTCCGAAAGCTCGTCCATACCCATGATGGCGATGATGTCCTGGAGCTCTTTATAACGCTGAAGTACACGCTGAACAGAACGTGCTATTTCATAATGCTCTGCGCCTACGATGTCAGGAGTAAGTATACGGCTGGTTGAGTCAAGAGGATCAACCGCAGGATAAATACCCTGGCTGGCGATATCACGCGAAAGAACGGTGGTAGCGTCAAGGTGTGTGAATGTAGTAGCGGGAGCGGGGTCTGTAAGGTCGTCCGCAGGTACATATACAGCCTGGATGGATGTGATGGAACCTTTTCTGGTAGATGTAATTCTCTCCTGAAGAGCACCCATTTCCGTAGCCAGTGTAGGCTGGTAACCTACGGCTGAAGGCATACGTCCGAGAAGAGCGGATACCTCAGAACCGGCCTGTGTGAAACGGAAAATGTTGTCAATGAAGAGAAGCACGTCCTGATTCTTTACATCACGGAAGTATTCAGCCATGGTAAGTCCTGAAAGACCGACTCTCATACGGGCTCCGGGGGGCTCGTTCATCTGACCGTATACTAAGGCGGTTTTCTCGATAACGCCTGATTCTTTCATTTCGTTGTACATATCGTTACCTTCACGGGTACGCTCTCCAACGCCTGTGAAGATGGAGTATCCGCCGTGCTCTGTGGCTACGTTGTGGATGAGCTCCTGGATAAGTACTGTCTTACCAACACCGGCACCTCCGAAAAGACCGATCTTACCACCCTTTGCGTAAGGGCAGATGAGGTCTACGACCTTGATACCTGTCTCAAGTATCTCGGTAGCTGCAGCCTGCTCTTCGTAAGAAGGAGCGGCACGATGGATGGACCAGCGTTCTTTTGTGGCAGGAGCAGGGAGGTTGTCAACGGGCTCGCCGAGCAGGTTAAATACACGACCCAGACATTCCTCACCAACGGGAACGGTGATGGATGAGCCGGTATCCACTGCCTCTATGCCTCTAACCAGACCATCGGTAGAGTTCATGGCGATACAGCGGACTGTATTGTCACCTATCTGCTGAGCTACTTCGGCAACGAGCTTTCTGCCCTGTGTTTCGATCTCAATGGCGTTAAGAAGTGCGGGTAATTCGTCGGGTTTGAACTTGATGTCAAGAACGGGACCGGTTACCTGTACGACTTCACCAATGTGTCTATCGCTCATTTATTTTCTCCTCTTTTTATTTATGATGGGATATTAAACACCTTCGGCACCACCGACGATCTCGGTGATTTCCTGAGTGATGCTTGCCTGACGGGCACGGTTGTAATGGAGGTTGAGTTTTTCTATCATTTCCTCGGCGTTACTTGTAGCGGCATCCATGGCGGTACGGCGGGCAGCCTGTTCACTGGCTACGGAGTCACATATCGCGCCGTAGATAACGCCTGCCAGGTACTCCGGTACTATAGTATTAAATACCTCAGTGCTGTCGGGCTCATACAGGATGATGTTTTTAACACCTGTATTATCTGTGTTTTCACTGTCATTTCCTTTATCTGCAGCATCGGCTGTAACTTTTTTTTTGCTGCCGATCTTTCCGTGCTTGATATCGGCAAGCGGAAGAGTAGCTACAGCGTGCGGAACCTGTGACAGGATATTGATAAATTCTGTGTAAACGAGGGTGACACATCCGAAACTTCCTTTTTTATATTCCTCACATACAAGATTGGAAATTGCAAAGCTGTCGGCTACGGCGATGGGAGCTATTTCTCCGAAGGCTTCGGTCAGTATCTCGGCATTTCTGTGCTTAAAATATTCAACAGCCTTCTTTCCTATGGGAAGTACGGAATAATCCCTGCCTTGTGCATCTGCTTCGAAGCATTTGAAAAGGTTTGAGTTATATCCGCCTGCCAGGCCCCTGTCACCTGCTATTACGATATAGCATACTTTTTCGTTTACATTGTCCCTGGCATATATCGATGAAAAATCTGTATTGCTGTTTGCGATATTAACCAGGGTGCTGTACAGTTCATCGAAATACGGACGGCATTTCTCCGAACGTTCCTTTGCCCTGCGCAGCTTGGAGGATGCGACCAATTCCATTGCTTTGGTGATCTGCATGGTGCTCTGCACACTTTTGATGCGCAGCTTTACTGCCTTCATATTACCGGCCATGTTGCTTCCTCCTTAATTTATTATTTATTTCCTTTTAAAGATATGAACTGCTTTGTATAGCTTTCAAGAGCTGACTTAAGATTGTTCTCGGTCTCTTCTTCAAGCTTACCGGTCTCTCTTATAGCCTGCATAGCTGAGTTGCCGTCTGCGTTAGTCTCTAAGAATGAATAGAGGCCTGCTTCGTATTCCTTGATATCTTCTACATCGACTGCTGTCAGCATGTTTTTGATAACCGCATAGATGATGGCAATCTGCTTTTCTACAGGAACGGGAGAGTTCTGTGACTGCTTAAGTACTTCCACGATACGGGCACCCTGATCAAGACGTGCCTTTGTATCTGCGTCAAGGTCGGAACCGAACTGTGCGAAGCCCTGGAGCTCTCTGTACTGGGAGTAAACGAGCTTCAAAGTGCCGGCTACCTTCTTCATAGCCTTTATCTGTGCATTACCGCCTACACGGGAT
>Ga0310691_10006054_pt1 | contig 13016 bp, 9 predicted proteins | sample 176DNAGHGlowgp2_FD_203887 | JGI IMG/M metagenome (GOLD analysis project Ga0310691, IMG submission 203887) | Sheep rumen microbial communities from Palmerston North, Manawatu-Wanganui, New Zealand - 1766 DNA GHGlow gp2 (v2) (version 2) | ecosystem: Host-associated > Mammals > Digestive system >... | reverse complement strand
ATCTGGCCGATGCCCGCAAGAAGGTGCACTCCGAGAATCAGGATGAGGTGAACGAGGGATTCCTCTCACTCTTCCGCAGCTTCAAGGCCCTGCCCAAGAACAAGGCTCTGATAAAGTTCCTGAGTGAACCGGGTATCAAGGTAGGCCTTCAGAAGACCGAGGAGATCTACATGGAGCAGCAGAACAAGCGTATGCCCGAGGCTGTAGAGCCGCTGTACTTTGTGATAGATGAGAAACTTAACAGCGTTGACCTGACCGATAAGGGCGTGGAGCTGATAAGCGGCACCAACAAGGATCCTGAGTTCTTTGTCCTGCCCGATATAGCAAGCCAGCTCTCTGAACTGGAGAATGAGACTGACCTCACTCAGGAGGAGCGTCTGGCCAAGAAAGACGAGCTGCTTACCAACTACGCTGTCAAGAGCGAGCGCATACATACCATCAACCAGCTGCTCAAGGCCTATTGCATGTTTGAGCGCGATGTTGATTATATAGTGACTGAGGACGGTAAGGTAAAGATTGTGGATGAGCAGACCGGCCGTATCATGGAGGGCCGCCGCTGGAGTGACGGACTGCACCAGGCTGTCGAGGCCAAGGAGCGCGTCAACATTGAGGCCGCTACCCAGACATTTGCCACCATCACCCTGCAGAACTACTTCCGTATGTACCACAAGCTGGCCGGTATGACCGGTACGGCCGAGACCGAGGCAGGTGAGTTCTGGGATATCTACAAGCTGGATGTGGTGGTAATCCCCACCAACAAGCCCATTGCCCGTATAGACCAGAACGACCGCATTTACAAGACCAAGCGCGAGAAGTACAAGGCCGTTATAGAGGAGATTGTACGACTGGTCGAGGCTGGTCGTCCGGTATTGGTTGGTACCACATCGGTCGAGATAAGCGAGCAGTTGAGCCGAATGCTTACCATGCGTAAGATAGAGCATAACGTGTTGAACGCCAAACTGCACCAGAAAGAGGCCGATATAGTGGCCAAAGCCGGTCAGAAGAGCATAGTTACCATTGCCACCAACATGGCAGGCCGTGGTACCGATATCAAGCTGTCACCCGAGGTACGTGCCGCAGGCGGTCTTGCCATAGTAGGTACGGAGCGTCATGAGAGCCGCCGTGTGGACCGTCAGCTGCGTGGTCGTGCAGGCCGTCAGGGTGATCCGGGTTCATCGGTATTCTTTATCTCACTTGAGGATAACCTGATGCGTCTGTTCGGATCAGACCGTATAGCTCCGCTTATGGACAAGCTGGGTCTGCAGGAGGACGAGATGATTGAGAACAGTTTCATCACCAAGCGCATAGAGCAGGCACAGAAGAAAGTTGAGGAGAACCATTTCGGTATCCGTAAGCGCCTGCTGGAGTACGATGACGTGATGAACAAGCAGCGTACCGTAATCTATGAGAAGCGCCGTCACGCCCTGATTGGTGAGCGCATAGGTATGGATATAGCCAATATGATCTGGGACCGCTCTGCCGGGGCAGCCGAGAACTGCGCCGACTATGAGAGCCTGCAGATGGAGGCATTCCGCGTGCTGGCCATAGAGCTTCCGTTCACTGCCGAGGAGTTTTCCAAGATGAAACAGGATGAGGTGTCCGAGCGCATATTCAATGCCGCAATGGACAACTTCAAGCGCAAGTGCGAGCGAATGGCCCAGATAGTTAATCCTGTCATAAAGAGAGTGTTTGAGGAGCAGGGAGACCGCTATGAGAACATCCTGATTCCTATCACCGACGGCCGTCGCGTATATCAGATTCCGTGTAACCTTAAGGAGGCATATGACAGCGAGGGCAAGAGCGTAGTGACAGCTTTCCAGAAAGCTATCCTGCTCCATACCATCGATGAGTGCTGGAAGGAGAACCTGCGTGAACTGGATGAGCTGAAGCACTCCGTACAGAACGCCAGCTATGAGCAGAAAGACCCGTTGCTGATATTCAAGCTGGAGTCTGTGACCCTGTTTGACAACATGGTCAACAAGATGAATGACCAGACCGTATCCATACTGATGCGCGGCCAGATTCCGGAGCCCGATCCCAATCAGGTTCGTGAGGCTCCTGCCCAGAACCGTCAGCAGCGCCGTCAGTATCAGGAGAACCGCACCGATATGAGTGATCCCAACCAGCGTGCTGCCGCTGCTCGCGATACACGTCAGCAGGTACGTGAGCCCATACGTGTGGATAAGACACCTGGCCGCAATGACCCGTGCCCGTGCGGAAGCGGCAAGAAGTTCAAGAACTGTCACGGTCAGGGATTGTAAACAATATAACCAACATACAGCTATGAGACTGAGCGAATCATCATTCCAGGGAATCAAGGCACTCATTGTAGATGCATTGAAAGAGTTTCAGCGTCCGCAGGAACAGTCGGTGGTGACCGATATCCACATTATGCCCATCCGTGAGACGGGCGAGGTAACCGTAAGTGATGATGACCGCGACCTGGCTACCACACAGCTCCCGGACTTGGCCGAAATCCCCGAGGATATATTCTATGAGGTGATGGAGAAGGCCCTGCGCCGCATCCTCAAGGATATAGATGAGGTCCAGCCCCTGGAGAGTCTGGCCATCTGGAAACCGTTCTCATTCGTGCTTGTGGACGATGACCGCGAGACAGTGGCCGAGTTGATGCTCTTTGACGATGACAACACCCTCTTGAGCCAGAGCCTGATGCAAGGCCTGGACGAGGAACTTGACTCATTCCTCAAGGACCTGCTGGCCGAATAACATAGGCTATAAATACCTTACATTCATTAATCTCAATAGTATTATTTATGAAGAAAAGAATTGCTTGTTTGTTTGCAGTAACAGCTATGCTGTCATTTGCAGGATTATCTGCTCAGGAAAGAGGTTTTTATCTGGTAGCCGACGGGTCGTACGGCTTTAACGGTCAGTACGGATATGACTCCAACGATAGGGATTATGTCCAGGTAAGGACAAGTGGAGACATTAAATGGCGAGAGCCCTACAGGAACAATTCAGACTGGAAGGCTTCTGTCGGAACCGGATTCATGTTCGGCGACAAGGGACAAGGCGCCAGGTTTGCCATAGAGCTTGGTGTAGGCCTGGGAGGCAATCTGACCAAGTACAAATACAGCAAGAGAGGAGATACGTTTGATCCTGACAAACTCTATTATCCTTACACGGATCATAGAGATTCAGATGATCAAGGACACTTTAATAGCGACAATGGGTATAATACCCGTGCCAGGCTTTTGTCCGCACACATATCGCTGATACGCCGGATGAATCTGGGCGGAGGTTTCATACTGGAGCCCAGGCTGACTGCCGGTTTTGATTATGCAGTCCGGTCACATTATGGCGACGACCCGGATTATTGGTACGGCAACTTCAATACCGGAATGTACAGGATTTCCTTTACTCCGTTTGTATTGGAACACCGCTTTGACAAGAACCGCCATTTTGCAGTAATAGCAGAGTTGGGCAGCATATCATATATGCGCTGTGAAACCGAATGGGTAAAAGAGAATTATCAGGTGCTTGACGTTAATTTAAATAGATTTACCGCCGGTCTGGTGTACTATTTCAGGAAATAGACTCCTGAAGGATTCCAGGACATAAAAGGTAGTCAAGAAAATCCGGATTTAATTCCACAGTTAAACTGACGCTTAAGGATATGGGATACCCATATCCTGCGTTTTTGTATCATATATCCTTATATGATACTTTTTTATATGATTTGAAGTTGTTAGATTTGTGGAGATAGCTAATAGAAAACTCCTTAGATATGAGCTCGTTCAGATTTTTTTCTTTTCTTTGTATCCAACTTAGTTATAACCTGTTATTTCCAATAAGATGAAATCAAACATCATTCTAAAGACTGTTGCCTTGTGCGGTCTTGTCAGTATCATATTCTCAGGATGCGGAAACAGCCCCAAATCAGGTGAGAACGGCTATAAGGAACTCCACCCCAACGCCGATGGAATTACATTTGATGATTTCCGGATAGTAGAGCTGTCCAAAGATATTCCTCTTAGTTCTATCAGTAAAATCACCGTAGAGGACGACCTTATATTCTTCTGTTCCGATGATCGTCTGTACTCATTCAATATGGACGGATCCTTTAATAAAGTATACGGAATGCAGGGACGTGCCGGAAACGAGTACATCAATCTGTCGGCCTATTATGTCGATAAGGAGGCCAGGCAGGTCTGCATCATAGACGGCACACTGGGTAAACTGCTCTATTTTGGTTATGACGGAGAGTTTATCCGGAAACAGGATCTTGATGTGTTGAATACAAGACTGAATTTTCTGTATGACGTACGCCTGCTCCCTGACGGCAGACTGTTCGTACACAACCGCATCTTTAATGACAGCGGCCTGCTGTTTGCCATTGTTGACCTTAAGGACGGAAGCGTAACTGACTTCAAGTCCGTACCGTTCTCAACCGCCAATACCGCAGAGTTCTGCGGAGAGCACCTGTGCAATCTGTTTGACGGACACCTGTACTATCTCATCCCCTTTGACCCCAACATCTATATCCTGAACGGCAATGAGGGAACCGTATTGAGAGAGATTCCCGGAGTTGAGAATATCCCCACTGAAAAGGAACTTGAAAGCATTACGGACTATAACTTCTTTACAGGATTCATCATGTACAATGAAGGCAAGTTTGCAGGATTCAGCGGGATATATGAGACAGACTCACTCATATTCCTGAACGTGCTGGATCAGATGAACTACTACATCATTGACAAGAGCTCAGGCGTAGAGAGACGTTATGATTATTTATTGGACGATGAGGTAAGCAAGCTGCCCATCAAGAGCATTAAGGGCACATATAAGGACTGGTTCATCGGTGTGGTCGACCCCATGAATCTTATCCAGATGTGTGAGGATATGCCCGCTAATCCGTCGGACCCCTATCTCAAGAAACTGATTGAAACAGCAGGCAAGACCACGATAGAGTCCAATCCCGTACTCCTATTCTACAAAATATCCTCCATCTGAAAGTTTGCACACCGTTCACGGATTCGAACCGCCGACCCTCTGCTTGGACACAAAAGGATCGTCTCCCTGTGACACTATCGACAGAAGGCTATCGCAAGAACAATGAATATTTAAGCTAACTATTTGATACATAATATTTTTATTAACCATTTAACGAAGTGTTGTGATATATAATATTTTTATTAACTATTTAACGAAGTATTGATTATTAAACGGTTTTGTTATACCCTTGCTGATTTGGACAGTATAAATTGGACAATTACATATCCTTAAAAAGTTATAAAATTAATTCCACAGTTAAACGGACGCTTTAGGATATGGGATACCCATATCCTGCGTTTTTGAATCGTATATCCTTATATGATACTTTTTTATATGATTTGAAGTTGTTAGATTTGTGGAGATAGCTAAATGCTTATTTTGGGGCTAAATAGCACAAAATAGCACACAGAAATAAAATAAAGAATCCTAGTTTTGCGCCAGGTTGTAGAACAACAGAATAGTTTTATGTACTGTTTTTAATTATTTCATTCTACATATGAATAAGTATCTAGCATTTGCATTAGCATCATTGACGACCGTCTGTTTAGATGCGCAGGAATTATTAAAGGATGGGGTAAGGTATGAACTCTATTCCTATCTGGGAGACACCACATTCAATGTAATCCCGTTAGGTGAATCCCAAAAATATGAAGGAGATATAATCATTCCTCCTACAGTCAGCTATAATGGAAATGATTACAGTGTTTCGGGTATTTCACAATATTCATTCTTTGAGTGTGAAAACCTTAAATCTATAACCATTTCGGAAGGACTCTATTTCATATGGGATTATGCTTTTTCCGGTTGTACGAAATTGACATCAGTGAATATTCCCAACAGTATGCGTTTTGTTGTTTCGAATGCATTTGATGATACGCCTTGGTTTGATTCCAAGCCGGACGGCCTTGTCTACGTGGGTAATTGTGCATATAAATACAAAGGTGACATGCAACGGGATACCAGTATCGTAATAAAAGACGGAACTGTATCAATTTCAGATTATGCCTTCAAGGATTGTGAAAATCTTATTTCGGTTGAATTTCCTTCGTCGTTACTATCCATTGGTGCATATGCCTTTTACCGTTGTACAAAAATGGCTTCAGTTTCTGTTCCGGAAAGCGTGTCCAGTATCGGAGTGGAAGCGTTCGACGGTACTGCATGGTATAACTCACTGCCAAATGGTGTTTACTACATTGGTTCAATGCTGTATGGATGCAAAGGAGACTTGTGGTTAGATACGTTATTTGTCAAAGAAGGAACTAAATACATTAACAGACAAGCCATCTCCACAAAAGGTTATATGAGATGTGTAATAATTCCTGAAGGAGTAAAAGAAATCGGTGTAGAAGCTTTCTATCATTGTGATTATTTGGATTCAATTTCCCTTCCCGTTAGCCTGGAAGTCATAAATCCTTATGCATTTTCGGAATGCAGAAGACTTAAATCGGTTGCTATTCCACAGAATGTCAGAATGATAGGACAGGGTGCATTTGAACTATGTAAAAAGATGAAATGCATCACATCATTGGCAGTTACCCCAGCTATATGCAGTAATGATGCCTTTGACCAAATAAACATGGACCAATGTGTTCTGATTGTTCCGGCCGGTAGTGAGGACGATTACAGGAATGCACCGGGATGGAGTTCATTTCAAAATATAAGGCCAAACGTTTCTACAACTGCAGCAGACACAAGTAGCGGTAGTGATGTAAATCAAGATAGTGTTAACGAGTCGGATCCGGAGGCTGATTCCATAAACTATATTATACAAGAAGACGGAGATACTATATATTGTAGTATTCAGGAAGAAGGCTACACTATTTATTATACTGTTAATGAAGGTGGAGCTTATGTGGCGGCAAGAGCTATTTGTCGCGATGGTTTTCACGGCAGATACGGCTTTGACGGTCCTCTGACCCCGCGTGACCCTATCACGGGAGGACTGCAACCGCGTTCGGGTAAAAGGAGTATGTCCGAAAGTATTGAAGTTGACTCATCATATTATACGTCTTATCGAGGCAGTATAGTAATTCCGGAAGCAATAATGTATAATGACACGTCTTATTCCGTAACGGGAATTAAGTACTACGCATTTGTTGGCTGTAAGGAGCTTGAGTCTGTATCCATACCTGAGAGTGTCAGGAATCTTGGCTACGGCAGTTTTGCCGGTTGTAGTGGCCTGAGTACAGTGAATATTCCTTCTTGTGTTAATGAGATTCCAGATGCTTTGTTCTATGGATGTTCTTCGCTTGGCAGTATAGAGTTACCATCCGGCGTACTTACAATAGGTCACAGCGCTTTCCATGGCTGTTCCGGTCTTACCGAGATAACAATTCCTGCGGGGGTTGAATTTATAGACGAGTATGCTTTTGCCTATTGCAGTGGTCTGAAACGTGTTGTAATTGAGGGAGATCCTTTGATAGCCGAGACCGCCTTCATCGGATGCGGGCCAGATCTGGAAATAATAAAAAGCGTGGTGAATACCGTTGAAACTTCGGATTCAGATCCAAATACAGACGGAACTGTTCACTATAGTATTGAGGGACTGAGGATATCGGACGACACTCCGGGATTGCATATAATAAGATACAGGGACGGAACTGTGGGGAAGGCTGTGGTGCGTTGATAATCTAACGGGCATAATGAGAGTAATAAGATCCATAGTGTTGTTGACGGCAATGGCCGCCGTTTCATGCGGCGGGCATTACCATATGCTTAACCAGGTGGAGCGTTTACTTGAAACAAATCCGGCCCAAGCCGATTCTATGCTCAGAACCATTCCGGTGCCTGAAGGAAAGCGCATGCGGGCACTGTATGCTGTACTCCGTACACAGGCTGACTACAAGAATTACAATGATATACCGGATGACGGCTTGATAAGTCAGGCCTGCAACTATTACGGTTCGGACCAGAAAGGTTATCATGCCGCAATGGCCTGGTACAGCCGTGGATGCGTGCTGTCACTTACTGACGATGACCTTGGCGCCATAAGTTCCTACCTCACCGCCCGTGACCTGTTTCCTGATACGCTTAACCGTTATTATGTAATATGTGAGCATAATCTTGGAAAGCAGTATCTTGCAAGACACCTGTATAGTGAGTCCAGGTCTATTCTGGAACTCTCCCTTAAGAATGCCCAGACCATAGGTGATCATGTCATTGCCGCATATTCCAGATATAATATTGCACTGATAGACCTGTATGAGGAGCGGTTTGAAAAGGCAGAGATGGCTTTCGGCCAGCTAGCCGGTAATACATATCTGCCTGAACTGCTCCGTACTGAGACCATCCTTCAGCTTGCCAAGATTCATTTGCACCATTATGGTGATACAGACAAGGCGCTGCATTATGTAAACCGTTACATCAATGAGGTGGGATTCGCGTCAGGTGCCGGTTATACCGTAAAGGCCGATGCCTTTTATGCTGCCGGCATGTATGATTCGGCCTATTATTATTACCAACGCTCACTTGAGTGTGAAACTGATTTGAGCACAGAGAGTAACAGCTACAGCCGATTGCCGGAACTGTCGCTGATGTTTGGTCATGAGGACAGAACAGCCTATTACATAGGAAAATACAAGGACTGTCTTGAAAGACAGAAGGAACGTTACAATCAGGATTCAGTGTTCGCCCTTAATCTGAGGCACAATCTTGAAAAAACTGAGATGCTTAACAAGGAAGTCCGGAAACGCTATCTCATACTGTTCATTTCATTGGTTGTTATATTGGTTCTGGTACTTATACTAATTCTGCAATATACTGAAAGCCGAAGGCGTAAACGGTATGACCTTCTGTGCGACTCCCTGATACGTCGCCAGATAGCCCCTGAAATACCGGAGGACTCACTTGAGAAAGCGCTGGAATCATCCCGCTCACTCTTTAAGGACAGCGTGGGATATACTCTGCTGCAGGAACTGTCTATTGCTGACCGGGTCCCGGAATCACAGGAACTCTCCGTAATAAGACATAATACGGAACTCTATTTTGAAAAGCCCATAGCCATAATGAAGGGAGTAGTCACTTCATTATCTGATACAGAGGTCATGTACTGTATCTATCGCTATCTGGGCGTGAACTGGCGTCTGTGTATGGAGCTTGTAAACCGCTCTGCAAGCTATTCCGGCCGCTTGAAACAGTACATATTGAAAAAGATTCCCGAAGAGTGGACAAATCTGTTGTTCGGGAACTGATAATATTTTGTTATTTTGCGAACATGACACAAGAGGATAGTTTTTAACATATACCGAATGAATATGAAAGCAGTTAAAGCCTTATTATTAATGTTTTTATCGTTGCCGTTTTTTCAAATGAGTGCAAAAACGGCAGTGCCGGTTGAAACATCAGGATCTGGGATCAGGAACGGTTTTTCCATTACCGGTTCTTATTTACCCGTCAGATTTCCAAGTTATGACTATGACACAAAAGAGTGGGGAAGCACTGCTGTAAATGGTTATGGGGCCGGTATTGATTACAACCTTTCTGTTCCGATATTAAGTTCCCGCTGGGAATTAAAAACAGGGTTGGGCTGTACTTACTCCAGAATAGACGAATCTGGCAATAAAGAGATGCTGGAATTCGGTTTTTATGCTCCAGGAGAGTCTGTTTCAACAATATCAGGAGGTTATCCGCAACCATTCAGCTACAAAGCATATTATGAAACCAAGAGAGAATATATCTACCTGTATTTACCTGTAGAGATTGGTTACCAACTGTACACAAAAGGAAACTTCAGTATTATTCCTTTCTTAGGCTTTCAGGGTAAATATAACATAGGTTTTACCGAGAATGGTTACGTTGAATCTGCTACTTGGAGAGATCATTATTTTGAACTGTTTGATAAATCATCTGAAGATAGTGACGCTGAAAGATTTATCATCCAGATGAAAGCAGGAGTAGAGTTTGAGTATGATAAACTGTTCCTTTCCCTAAGTTTTACAAGAGACATGGACAGAATGTACCGCGATGCTCTGATAAAAAGCTCTTATAGGGGTTATTTGGGGCCTTATACTTTTAATTGCTGGCAACTGGGTTTTGGTATGAACTTCTAATTTGGTTAATATGAAAAGATATCGCTTATATATAGTGTTGTTACTGATTGTATTTGCAATCATCGGATGTGTAAAGGATGATAATCCTTATCCTGATATAAGAAACACTACTTGGAAGAGAACCAATGGCGAAAACTGGCAACGTGTATCCTTTTCGGCAGGAAGGGTGCATCATGAGATTTTTGTGAAGGGCGATTCTGACACGTCTTCTTTATCTGATTATTATGCTGACTACAAAGAGGAAAGTGAAGACGGCCGGCATTTCTTCACGTGGATTTATGAAGCGGGTAATGTCAGGTATAGAGTCTTCAGCCTTGGATCGGACAATGTCGTGATTGATTCAAAGATTTATAGTTCCGGACCGTCTATGGTTATGGAAAATTATGGTGTATTGTTTTATCGTGATAATGATCCTGTTGGTGGATATGACTTCTGATTACCTCGAGGTACAGACTTTGGCAATATAACGGCTGAAATGCTAAAAATGGCTAAATAAGCCATTTTGGTCGGGAAACTCTGCACGGCGTGCGGAGTTTTCTTGTAACTTTGCGGCCTGAAACAAAGGACGCATCAATGATTATCAATCCTACAAACAGGGACGATATACGCGAGAGGGCTATCGAGACCACCTCTGAGATAGTTCTCAAGTGCGGTAACCTGTCGGTCAGGATGGATGATGTGGCACAGGAGCTGTCGGTTTCCAAACGTACCCTCTATGAGATATTCGGCAGCAAGGAGGAGCTTCTTGTGGAGTGCATGAAAAGACACATAGCCCGCATGTCAAAGATTATTGCCGATGAGATGGGCCGTGAGGAGGATGTCCTGACCGTCTTTATAAAGCATCTGGAGGTGCTTATTGCCGAATCTCGCGAGAGGGACCACAATAAGTTTGAAGATATGGAAAAGTATCCCAAGCTTAAGAAACTGTTCCATGAGCACTTGGCTGATATGGCATGCCGCATGCGCGGTTTCATGGAATTGGGAGTCAGACAGGGGGTGTTCCGCGATGACCTGAATATGGATGTGCTGATGAAATCTTTCAGCGCTATGGGAACTATGGCCAACAAGGAGTCCGAGAGCGGCCAGTTCCGTTACGATGAACTGATAGACGGAACAATAGTGGTGCTGCTCAGGGGTATAGCGACCCCCAAGGGTATGGAAAAACTGGATAAGTATAGGTATAAATCAAACAATAGATGATGAAGAGAGATTTTTTTAAAAGGGCAGGATTCCTGGTTGCAGCTGCATTGTTTGCGGTTGCCGTCAACGCTCAGGAAACCGGCGGTGCACTGAAACTCACGCTTGACGATGCCCTGAAGATTGCCTTGAGTGATAACCCCACCATCAAGGTGGCCGAGCAGCAGATTGAGGTCAAGAAAATCAGCAAGGATGAGGCCTGGCAGGCATTGCTTCCCAGTGCCGATTTCAGCGGTACGGTTCAGTATACTGTCCTGGCTGCTGTAATGAAACTGAGCATGCCGGATCCTGTAACCGGAGAGACCAGGACATCTTCTTTCAAGATGGGTCAGGACAATACCAGTACTTGGAACGGGCAGTTTCAGGTGAGTCTGCCGTTGTTTGCCCCTACGGTATATGCTACCATGAATCTGACCAAGACAGACCTGGCCAACGCCGTTGAGCAGAGCCGCAGTTCCAAGCTGGATCTGGTCAATCAGGTTACCAAGGCATACTATCAGGTTATTCTGGCGCAGGACAGTTATGACGTGCTGTGCAAGAGCCTGGAGCAGGCCGAAAAGAATTTCAATGTGGTCAAGTCATTATATGAGTTGGGCGGTACCAGTGAGTACGACAAGATAAGCGCCGAGGTGCAGTTGCGCTCACTCAATCCTACAGTAATACAGGCACGTAACGCCGTAACGCTGGCCAAGCTCCAGCTGATGATTCTTATGGGTATGGACCCGGAGACGGAGATTGTGGTTGAAGGCAGTCTGGAGGATTATGAGGACCGTCTTTATGCTGAGGCTCTGGCATCAGACAGTTACTCACTTGAGAACAACACCAGCATGCGCCAGCTCAAGATTAATGAGACTATGTTGAATCAGAGTCTTAGAGTGCAGAAAATGAATTTCCTGCCTACTCTGGCGCTGGCCGGTACATATTCATTGCAGTCTCTCTACAACAAGGACTTTAACATAGGCGAGTATGAGTGGGCCAAGAGCTCATCGATAGTGTTGTCGCTTTCAGTGCCTATTTTCCGTATGGGTAACTTTACCAAGCTGAAAAGCACCAAGTTGCAGATTAGCCAGCTGAGTGAGAATATCGGCTATACCGAGAAGCAGTTGGGTATGCAGGTGCGCAGTTACGTGGACAACATGAAGGCCAATGCCGAGCAGGTGGCCAGCAACCATGAGGCCATAGAGCAGGCCGAGAAGGGCCGTGAGATAGCCAGTAAGCGCTATGAGATAGGCAAGGGTACCATACTGGAGCTGAACAATAGTGAGGTGCAGCTTACTCAGGCCAAACTGACATACAGCCAGTCCATCTATAACTATCTGGCCGCCAAGGCAGACCTGGACAAGGTGCTGGGCAATGACGAGGGTATTCCTGCCCCCGACAATAATAAATAAGGTTATAATAATAAAGACAAGATAATATGAAAGCATTCAGAATTTCGGGAATCGCTCTCTGCTCCATGCTGATTATGGCAGCCTGCGGGCAGAAAAAGTCAGAGACAGCCGTACAGGCACCATTGGTTGATCCCAACGCCAAGCCGCTGGTCAAGCTGGCCAAGGTGGTTGAGGAACCGGTGGACCAGATCCAGGTTTACTCAGCTACCATAGTAGGTGAGATCAAGAACAACATTGCTCCGGCAACCCCGGCACGTATAAGCAAGATAAACGTTGAGGTGGGCGACAATGTACGTCGCGGCCAGATTCTGGTACAGATGGATGAGACCACACTGAGCCAGCAGGAGATGCAGCTCAAGAACCT
>Ga0310691_10006053_pt1 | contig 13019 bp, 5 predicted proteins | sample 176DNAGHGlowgp2_FD_203887 | JGI IMG/M metagenome (GOLD analysis project Ga0310691, IMG submission 203887) | Sheep rumen microbial communities from Palmerston North, Manawatu-Wanganui, New Zealand - 1766 DNA GHGlow gp2 (v2) (version 2) | ecosystem: Host-associated > Mammals > Digestive system >... | reverse complement strand
CGCATCGGCGACACGATCCGCCATTTCTTCCTCGACTACCAGTATGGCCTGCCGCAGCCCGAGGCACGCAACGACTTGGCTCATGTCAACGTGGCGAACTTCTCAGACCTGTTCATGCGGCACAAGAACATCCTGGAAGTGGAAATCAAGCCGAGTCTTGAAAAGGCTGTGGCCACCACTGTTGCCGACCAATGGGCCGCTCCGCAGCGTTACATCAAGATCAGCGCGCCCGACGTGGCCTCGTGGGTCGAGCTCTTCGACAAGCAGAAAGAGGTCTACCAGCAGTGGTTCGACAAGGTGGAACGTGAGCGCATCCTCAACGTGTTCCGTCCTACAAAAGACGACAATATCGCCAATGCCATCGCCAAGCGCTTCGGCTTCACCCTCACCGTGCCGCAGGGCTTCTTCGTCGCCAAAGACGAGGCCGACTTCATGTGGATTCGCAAGGAGCAGGAACGCTCCAGTGCCTGCATCGTCATCTATCAGACGCCTTACAAAGACACCATCCAGTTCAGCACGCCAAGCCTCGTGGCCATGCGCGACATGATGATGCAGCAGTACATCCCGGGTCCGCTCGAAGGCTCCTACATGGCCACCGAGACCGAGTTTGTGCCGCCTCTGGTGAAACAGGTGAAGGACTATCCTGCTGGCTACACCGTCGAGATGCGTGGCATGTGGCGCGTGGAGAACGACTTCATGGGAGGCCCCTTCGTGTCGTACACCTTCGCCGATCCGCGCACGGGCAACCTCGTCACCGTGGAGGGCTACTACTACGAGCCCAACCAGAAGAAACGCAACATGCTGCTCCAGCTGGAGGCCATCGCTTATAGCTTGCAGTTTGTGGAGCAGTAGTCGTTTGTCGTCCTTTCTGCCGCTTTGCGTCATTGCGAGGAACGAAGCAATGACGCGCGAAGCGGTCCCCGAGGGTTCATTCCTGTTTGTAAGTAACAACAACTTCCCCCAGTGGTGACCCATTGCGGGTGACGATGGCACCGTCTTTCCAGGTGCCGAACGCCTTGCCGTTGCGGAGCAATGTGTCGTTTTTGAGGCTTATCCTGTCTTGCCATTCTTCTTCCAATCCTTTGAATGTCAGTATGGAATCGCTATCAATGGTGATGATGTTTTGTTTCTCCATCTCGCCCACCTGCTTCACCAGCTCGGGCGTACTACGTTGCTCGTCGAACTGCACGTTGACCTTGCTCACCGTCCAGGTGCCGAAGAGCGGGTCGGCTTTGGGCGTGCAGGCACATAGCAAGCCGGCGAGGGATAAGAAGAGGAAATAACGGTTTTTCATGCTGCAAAGGTAGGATTTTTTATCTTTGCAGCCATAAATAAAACCACATGCCCGCTAAACCCATGCAATGGTTCAAGACCGAGCAACGCGAGGGGAGGACTCTCGTCTTCGATCCCTTGCGCCGCCGTTGGGTCGCCCTCACTCCCGAGGAGGAGGTGCGCCAGAAGATGCTGTATCTGCTGGTGGAGCATCTGCAGGTGCCGGCGGGACTCGTGGCGGTGGAGTATTCGCTGAAAGTGAACGGCTTGGACAAACGTGCCGACGCTGTTGTCTTCGCCCCCGACGGTGCCCCGTTGATGGTGGTGGAATGCAAGGCCCCCACGGTGGAGTTGACTCCTGTCGTGCTCGACCAGGCCTTGCGTTATTATTCGGCCATGTCATGCCGAGCCCAGGGGGCGAGTGCATCTATGGCCGCGAGTCCCAAATATCTTTTCCTCACCAACGGCACCACCACCTATTGCTTCAAGGCCGGGGTGCAGGGCTTGAAGCCCCTCGACCATCTGCCCGATTACGCCGAAATGAACGCTTGAATCCTATTTATTTATTCTTAATTACCTGATAAACATTATTTTATGATGCAATAGAAAAAAATCGTTCATTAATTTACTATTTCGCTTTTTTTGTATCAATAAAAAGCCTTATTTTTGTGGGATTTAAAACGAAAGCATAGTAAATAAACAAAAATAAAAGGGGACAAAATAGCATGAAAAGAAACTTTACTTTTTTGATGACGGCTTTCGCGCTGATGGTTAGCATGATGATGCCTTTGGGAATGAAGGGGCAGACGAGAGAAAGTTACTCGTATACTTTTACTCAAAAAGTCTACAGCGCAAATCCTCAGACAAATACATTAAATGGTCTTGATTGGGCTTTTTCGGGTACTGGAGGTGACTATTGGGGTTATGATGGAACGAAAGGTCAACAATTTGGCAGTGGAAATAACCCGTATTCTGATATTACTTTTTCATCGTCTGGTATTTCAGGAACCATATCGGAAATCAAAATTAACACTAGTGGTGCATCTGGCATTAACGCTACCCTTGCCGTAACTGTTGGCGGTCATGATTTTGGAAATAGTTATCATTTGACGGCGACTGCGACGGAAGTTACTTTTTCGGGTTCTGCTTCTGGAACGATTGCTTTTTATTTTACGAATTCTTCAAATAAAGCTATATATATCAAATCAATAGCCGTCACCTATACCACGGAAGGAGGCCCTTCTACCGCAACTCTGACTGCGACCAATCTTGAATTGACAGGCTTATATACAACAAACACATCAAAAACTATCAATGGTATTACGTATGTGTACACGGATTTGATGAAAAACAGCGCTGACATTCAAGCCAAGGCATCGTCTGGAACCATTAAAAACACTACCGCTTATCCAGCAGATATAATTAGCGTTGCAATAACTCATACTGGTACGGCAAGAACCACTACAATCAATGGCAGTTCTGATGGAACAAACTGGACTCAAGTGGCCACGGGTTCAGGCTCTATTACAGCGAATTTCACTGGTCTAGGATACAAGTATTTCCAAATTACAAGAGGATCCAACGCCGCCTATTGGGACAAAATTGAAATTAATTATTCTAATAGCAGTGTTGTCGCCACCCCTACCTTCAGCCCCGCCGCTGGTACCTATAATGAAGCCCAAAACGTGACCCTCAGCTGCACTACCTCAGGTGCCACAATTTATTACACCACGGATGGCTCAACGCCGAGTACAAGTAGCAGTGTCTATTCATCGGTCATCCCTGTTTCTGCTAGCACTACGATTAAAGCCATTGCTGTGAAGTCGGATATGACCAATAGCGCCGTGGCTACGGCTGAATATGTCATCAGAGTTGCCACCCCCACCTTCAGTCCCGCCGCTGGTACCTATACTGAAGCCCAAAATGTGACCATCAGTTGCACCACTTCTGGCGCCACGATTTATTACACCACGGATGGCTCAACGCCGAGTACAAGTAGCAGTGTCTATTCCTCAGCCATCCCTGTTTCGTCCACTACGACCATCAAAGCCATTGCAGTGAAGTCTGGCATGGACAACAGCACCGTGGCTTCGGCAACCTATACCATCAACCTTCCTCATACCGTCACCTTCAACGCTGGCAACGGCACTTGCAGTCAGGCCTCTGTGACGGAGCCAACCGGAACCAGCATCACCTTGCCGACGGCAACGCCTTCGACCACCTGCGCCGACGCTGGTTGGACTTTCGCCGGTTGGGCGACTTCAAACGTTGACTATACGACGACGGCTCCCACACTGTATACGGACAGTTACACCATCAACGGGGATGCTACTTTGTATGCAGTGTATTCAGTGCGTTCGTTTGGTGAAGCATTTAATAATTCGGGCAGCGGCGATTTCATCATCTATGCAGCGGCAGGGAACACCAATTATTATGCAAATGGTAGTATCTCGAATTCGAAGATAGGTAGCACCACTTCGGCGAGTGAAGCCGCGGTATACACCTTCGAAAAACCGAGTGGCTATGGTGATGGAGAGTATGCCATTAAAATAGGCACGAAGTATATCAAATATACGGGCAATACAGATTTAGGTACTTCAAATGATCCATATAAATGGGCAATATCTGAAGGTGTCCATGGCACGTGGCGTGTTGCTTCCGGAACTACAGGCAGAGCTTTGATATTCCGTGCAGGGACATCGAATCAATTTGGTGGATATGCAACGAGTAATATCACTGGTGAAGGTGAGTATTTCGACCTGGAAATAGGTGGAGTTGGCGAAGCCGCCTACGCTACCTCCCCGGATTGTACGGACATCACCGTCAGCGAGTCGTCGCTTTCGTTCTTGTATGAGGGCGGAACCGGCTCCTTCGACTTCACAGTCTCTAATCCCATCAGCGGTGCTACTGCTTCTGCTTCGACTACCGCAAGCTGGATTACCAATGTAGCCGTCTCGGGCAACACGGTGAACTTCCAAGTGGCTCAAAACGATGGATTGGCTCGCTCGGGTGAGATCACGCTGACTTACGCCAAAAACGGTACCACCCTGGCCACCGCCACCGTCACCATCAACCAAGACTCCAATCCCGTCCTGCCTGGCGGCGCCGACAACCCCTACACCGTGGCACAGGCTGTGGCTGCCACACCCTCGTCGGGAACTTCCGACTTGGTCTATGTGAAAGGCGTTGTTTCGCAAATCGTCGAAATTGAAGTGATGCAATACCATAATGCAAGATACTACATCTCAGATGACGGCAGCACCAGCTCTACACAACTTCTTGCTTTCTATGGCCGCAACATCAACAACACCGATTTCTTGTCGGAAGACGAACTGTTTGTCGGTGATGAGGTGGTCATCTGTGGACAACTTCAGATGTATAACGATAAAGCCGAACTTGGCGCGGGCAATTATATTGTCTACCTTCACCGCGACATCGACCCCGTGACTTTTAGCCCTGTCTCGTGCGTGACGACTAGTGGCACTTATGTCTCGCTCTATAGCAATGTCTTCGATGAATGGGATGCCGAAATCTACTATACTACCGACGGGAACGAGCCGTCGCGATCAAACGGCACCTATTATGATGTCTGGAGCGACCTCATCACATTGACGGAAACCACTACAATCAAGGCCGTCGCTTATGTGCCCGACCTTGACAAATACAGCTCTGTCACCCAATCCACCTACACCATCGTCGACCCAAGCATGCATGGCTGGGTGGGAAACCCCTATTCCGTATCGCAAGCCATCGATGCCATTAATGCCGCCTCTGGTAACAGCATTAAAGGGGCATACGTCCAGGGTACCATCTCGCGTATCTCGCAAATCGAGCTGGAACAGTATTTCAACGCCACTTATTTCATCTCTGACAACGGATTGGAACAAAACGAATTGCAAGTCTATCGTGGCAAATACCTTTCGCAAGGCGACTTTTCTTCTCTTGACGACATTCAGGTGGGCGACCAGGTCATTGTTTATGGCGACTTGACCCTCTATGATAATACCACCCATGAGTTCAAGCCCAAGAATTACATTTACGACTTGCAGCGTTCCAGCTCCATCATCATCAACCAAAACCATCTTGATGTCGACTGCAATGCCACCGCTGGAACCATTGCCGTCTCTTATAGCGCCGACCTCAATGTGAATATCGACATCCCGACGGTGCAACTCTGCGACGCACAAGGCAATGCAGCATCATACGACTGGCTGTCGGTGTCGCTCAACCAAGACGACGAATGGAATCTGGAGTATGCTATCAATGCCAACGACGGGGCCTCGTCGCGCACCGCTTATCTGAAGGTGTCGTGCCAAAACGTCGTCTCCAACCTCGTCACCATTACACAAAGCGAATATCAACCTGACTTTGCCACGCTTCCGTTCACTTTCGATGGCGGCCTTGCTGCAGCCGAAAGCACTACCGGTTTGAAGCCTGCGCATCTTGGCAGCGACTATAGCAGTTCGCCCAAGCTGAAATTCAATAATCCAAACGTCGATGGCAACATCACGATGTCGTCGCTCGTGCTGAAAATCAACGAGGTGCCAGGCACTCTTGTCTACGACATCAAGGCTAATCCTTCAAGCGGGACTTGGACAGGCATCTTCAAGGTGCAGTCCTCTGCCGATGGCCTCACTTGGGTAGATCAGGTCGTTTACAATAACAACAATAGCAATTGTGCACAGTTGGGTAACTCGAAGCAGACCGACATCATTGTCGACCTGCCTAATGCCACAAGATATATCAGGTGGATTTATACGACGAGATCCAACGGCAATGTGGCTTTGGGTAATATCATCCTCAGGAAGCCTACCGTTTACTACGATATCGTGTTGAACCAACCACAGGAGGGTGGCACCATCTCTTCCAGTATGTCGACCGCTGCCGCTGGCGAGACGGTTTCGCTGGAAGCGGTGAACGACGAGGGCTACGTTCTTGCTGAATGGAATGTGCTGGACGAAGACCAACAGCCTGTGGCAGTGGCCGACCCCTATGCACTCGTTACCTCTTTCGTCATGCCGGCCAGCGATGTCACCGTTGAGGCCTCGTTCGTGTCGTCAACTGTCGAATTCCAGTATGCCTACTCTGTGAATGGCACTCTCGGCGCGACACAAACCGAAACCGTGGGCACTATACTTACCTTGCCCAATAGTAGCAACATCAGCGGATTGCCTTTCACGTTCATAGGCTGGTCGACCGATGCCAACAATGTGGAAAATGTGATGTCGGCCGGTACTTCCTACAGACTCTCCCGTAATGTCACCTTCTATGCCGTGTATGCCGAAACGGTGGCAGGCTCTGTGGCTGTGAAACACTATGCTCGAGTGACTTCCGACCTTGAAGCGAACTGGGCTGGTGACTATCTGATTGCTTTCAGTTCAAGCATCTTCGCAGACGGCAGAATTGGTGGAACCTCGAGTAATGGCATCGGCCAGTCTGGTGTCAGCGTCAATCCTGAAGACAACTTACATGACAACATGGTGGAAACCCTCTGGGGCGATGTGTATCATGTGACCCTCGAAGAGGTTAGCCCAGGTAGCAATACCTATCTGCTGAAGACACAAGACGGAAAATACAATTACCATACTAACAATACTAGCAATGGATTGAAGGCAACTGATACAAGAGAATTGGCAATGAATTATCCCATCACCGTGAATTTCGAATCGGCTGATGACATCAGGCTGTCATTGGGAGGCGATGCCGAAGGTTCTGTTTTCCGCTACAATCCTGATGGTTTCTTCCGTTTTTATAAGAATGGCGGACAAGAGCCGGTGTATCTCTACAAGAAGACGGTCAATGTTGCCAACCGTTACACCCGCGTGTTTGTCGACAACCCGACAGGCGGCCTCACCATCGTCGGCCCATCCATCATCCCGAACGGCTCGGTGCTGAATGTGGCCTCCATCACCAACACCTTGGGCGCCGACAAGCTGGTCATCGAAGAAGGTGCACAACTCGTCACCTTCAGCGACGTCAACGCCACGATAAAGAGGTTCATCAATCCTTATCAAGGTGACTCCGACAACTATTACCTCATCGCCTCGCCTGTCGACGACCTCAATCCCACTACCGCAGGCATGACGGTCGACAACTTCGACCTCTATGCCTTCGACCAAGAAGCCCAAGGCGAGGAATGGCAGAACTATAAAGCTGATAACTTCAACTTGGCTGCCGGACAAGGCTACCTCTACGCCAACGACTACGGCGGCTTCATCAACATGGGCGGCATCATGGCTGCCACCGCCAACGGCGTGACCATCACTAAGGTGAGCGGCAAGCCCTTCGCAGGCTGGAACCTCATCGGCAACCCGTATCCTTGCAACGTCACCATCAACAAACCGTTCTATAGGCTGGCCGAAGGCGGTGCGGTGCTAGCCACCGAGGCTACCGACAACACCGTCGCCATCGCCCCGATGGAAGGTGTGTTTGTGTATGCCGACGTCACGGAGACAGTGAGCTTCGCCAAGGCGCCCACAACCTCGACCACAGGCGGCAGGAACCTGCTCAGCATGAGGGTGAGCCGCAACCGCAACTCGAAGGACGACCGTGTCGATACCGACAACGCCATAGTGCGCTTCGGCGAGGGTGACATGCTGCGTAAGCTGGTGCTCAACCCCGACCTCTCGCAACTCTATGTGGCACAGGACGGCACCGACTACGCCATCGTCAACGCCGAAGCCGAGGGCGAGTTGCCCGTCAGCTTCCGCGCCGCCACAAACGGCAGCTACACCCTTAGCGTCGCTGCCGAGGGCGTGACGATGCGCTATCTCCACCTCATCGACCTTAAGACGGGTGCCGACATCGATCTGTTGCAAACGCCTTATTACACCTTCACCGCCCAAACGACCGATTACGAATCACGATTCAGGCTGGTGTTTGCCACCGGCTCTTCGACAAGCTCAGAGACCGGCAACTTCGCCTACTACAACGGCAGCCAGTGGGTGGTGAGCAGCGAAGCCGATGCCACACTGCAAGTCATCGACGTGATGGGCCGCGTGCTCAGCAGCCAAACCGTCAACGGCAACGCACAAGTCAGCATCGACAGGGCTGCTGGCGTCTATCTGCTCCGCCTCATCAACGGCAGCGACGTCAAAGTGCAGAAGATCGTAATACATTAAACCTAAATATACTATGCTAAGAAAACTCAAAAAACTCAATGAACAAAATCAATCGAGCCAACAAAAAAATTAATAGTTTTATAAAAAATCGTATGAAAAGAAGTTTTATTTTATTGAGTCTCATTGCATTCTTGATGCAATGTGCGACGTTTCAGTTGATGGGCCAAGACTCTGGTCAAATCACCGCCACTTGGGTAGCCTCAGAACTTAACTTGGCTAACAATACCTCTGTAACGGATCCATTCGTCATTGACAACCATGTGCGTTGCCAGTTTGCCAAGGGAGAAGGCTCGAGTGTACCGACTTTCTTCACCAGTTATGGCAATCATGTTAGGCTGTATGCCAAAAACAAGATGACAATCACGCCTTTGAATGGAGCCTCCATCTCCAGGATTGAGTTCACTTTCATGAAGTCCAACAAGACCTATCTTCAGGTCGCAAGCGTGTCGCCGGAGGGTGGCACATGGACCGACCCTACACCTACCAGTAACTACACTACAGCGGTGGCCACCTGGCAGGGACAGGAGCAGGATCCCTTGAAGACTGACTTGGTCTTCACCTTTGCAGGTTCCGGACAAAGATACCTCATCCAGATGGTGGTGACTTATTCCGCTCCAGGAAACACGTTTTATCATGTAACCTATAAGCCCAACGGTGGTGTGGGCGAAGACATCGTTGTTACCGAGGTCTATAATACCACGATCACGGTCATGGAAAATCCCTTCGACCGCGACGAGTTTGACTTCGCCTCGTGGAACACACAAGCCAATGGGCAAGGTGTCGAATACATCCCGGGTACTACCTTCTCCTTGGAAAACGACATCGTCTTGTACGCCAAGTGGACCACCTCGCCTAACCTTTTCGTTGACGTGCTCACTCCCACCAACGTGAATGCTGCCATCGGCAACCTCACGGGTTATAACGCTTGGACCCTCAACCTGCCCGACAGCCAGAATCGCCGTATCACGTATCAGGGCAAGTCGTTGAAATCAGCTAACAGTATCCAGATGAACTCCAGCATCTCGGGTACCAGCGCCTATTCGGGCATCGCAACGACCTTCACACATAACCTGAAAGCCAAAAAGGTGAAAGTGACATGGAGCGGAGCCTCAAGCGACGGCTGCACCCTCCTCGTGTACGGCAAGGATACGCCTTATTCGGGTCCCTCGGATTTGTATGGCGACACCCAAGGTACCTTATTAGGCTCCATCGTGAAGGGCACCAGCGCCGAATTCGCCTTGACTGGCATCTATCCCTATATCGGCCTCCGCTCCAGCTCAGGCGTCATCTACCTGGATGAAATCAGAATCATCTGGGAACCCTTGAACACTACCGCGCCCGTCGTTCGCATCGAGCCTACGACGGTCAATTTAGGTAATGTGGCCATCAACAACCCGCTGAGCGTCGACTTCACGGTGAGCCAAGCCAACCTGACCGAAGTCATAACGCTGCAATTGGATTCTGACATGGGCGCTTTCAGCATCGGTAGCGAAACGGTGACCACGATTCCTACCAACGCCAATCCCACCGTGGTGACGTGGAACTACACGCCCACTACGACAGGCGTGTTCAACGTGCATGTTACAGCCACTTCTTCCGGTTCAAGCAGCCATCTGACTATCAGCGGCACCGTGCTTGACGCGACGGCCCAGTCCCTGCACGGAAGCAAGGCGGCCTTTGTGAACAACAGTAGCCAAAACTCCGCCTGTATTAACTTGGACGGTGTTGAAGTCATCGCTCAGTCGGGCAACTATCTGTACTTGCAGGATGCCGAGGCGGGTCTCCTCGTCTACGGCGCCGGCGCTCCCACCTTCCAAACAACACCATGCAAGTTCACGAGGGGTTACCTGCAGGGTACCTTCGTCAACTACCATGGCATCATCGAGTTGCAAAACTTCCAGTTTGTGGATCCCGAGACCACACAAAACATGGTGCTGACCGCAACGACGGCGACGGTCGACGACATCCTCGACTCGCCGAGCGACTATGACTCTCGTTATGTGCAGCTGAACGACGTGAACATCGATGGATGGACGCTGTCGGGCAACAATGGCACCTTGGCCTTCCACGACCGCTTCCAGACGGGTTATGCCTCCAAGACCGCTCCCGAAACCAACGACCCCTTCACGGTGAAAGGCTTGGTGAACGGCTACTATTCCAGTGGCGCGACGAATTATCAAATCGACCCGATTTTCTTGGCCGACATCCATACCATCGTTAGAGCCCCGCAGCCCAGCGTCAGCCCCGAAGGCGGCACAGCATCGAATCCTTTACAAACCACCACGGTGCGCGTTGGACCTCCTTCCAACGTACAAGGCTACGCAGTCTACTATTATAAAATCAACGAAGGGGAATCCATCCCGTTCACCACTTGGACCTATATCAACCTGTATGAACGTACCACGTTGACGGCCTACGGCACGCGCGACTTTTACGAGAATTCTGAAGTTAAGACATCGTATTATGAGCTTCCCCAGAATGTCCATGCCGTGAGGTTCAGTATCAATGGCGTTGTTAATCCTGGAAACAATGCGCTGGTGGACGTGAACAGTCGGTTGGAAGAAAACCAAACACCTAACGTCACCTGCTTAGGCGACTTCGGTTTTGCCGGTTGGTCGCTATCGGAAGACAGTACCGAGACCATCACCTTCCCTTACACCGTCGACGAAGACATCACCCTTTATGCCGTGTATGCCAAAGGCTCGAATTTCGTTTATAAGAAAGTGACTAACGTTTCGGAAATCGTTGATGGTGAATATGCTATCATATGCGAAGTTGACAGTAGGTACATCCTCAAGAACGAAAGCTCGAACCATTCGCCTACCGCCTACAGCATTGCCAGCTTGAACATCAGCATCAATAGCAATGGCGAACTTGTGGGCGACGACCTCAGTATGGTTACTTGGAACTTCACTGGTACCTCTTCCAACTTGCAAATCACCTCTACCGCCAATACTACCAACCATCTTTACATCATCGGCAACAGCAGCACGGGTGTCCGTGTGGGCCAAACCTCCGGCAACACCTCGTGGAGCATCAGCGAGGACCAGAGCGTGGTGGAGCAATTCAACATGATGAGCAATGGTAGGTATTTGGTGGTGTATAACAGCCAGGATTGGAGAAGCTATCTCAACATGGCGGATGGTGCTGCGCGTATGCTGCTCTTCAGGAAACAAGCCGTTATCGATGGCAGCGCTCCCCGTTATACCCGCGTCTTCTGGAATGAGACGGCAACAGGAAACATCAACCTCGTCGGACCTTCCATCATCCCCAGCGGTTACTACTTGAACATGAACGTCGACTACACTATGACCAATGACGTGTCCGCCAACTTCCTCATCGAAGACGGCGCCAGCTTCAAGTTAGCCAATGGCAATACGGGCATTAAGGCTACGGTGAAGAAAGACATCGTCGGCTACGTCTACGACACGGCTCGCATCGGATGGCACCTGCTGTCGTCGCCTATCGGAGCGTTCCTCTCCACTGACGATCGCGTACCCGCCGGCCTCCTCTACCGCAATTTCGACCTCTATGGCTTCGACCAGGCGCAGAGCGAGGAATGGCAAAACCACGAAGACCCCGAAGTACAGGCTGTCGCCTTTGGCGCACAAGGTGGCGTGTTGTATGCCAACAAGGACAACACCACCATCGTGTTTGATGGCGAGTTGACAGCCACCGTGCAGCCCGAGCCCTTGGCATATACGCCCAATGTCCGCATGAGTGGATGGAACCTCATTGGCAATCCCTACACCTGCGACAGCTACCTGAATATCGAACCCGTTGGTGAAGGCGAAGGCCAGACGATTTCCGACTATTACTACCTGAAGGATGTCTCCGAGAACGGCAAGAAGTTCTCCAAACTGATTGCCACTTCGTTGGACACCCCTGTCCACTCCATGGAAGGCGTGTTTGTGCAGGCTCCTTCGGCTGGCTATCGATATTGGTTTGTGAACTCCAACCGAGGACAAAACGTCGCCCAGTCGGAGTATGTCAACATTAAGCTAAGTGGCGACGGCGATGAGGTCGTTGACGTGGCCCGCGTGCGCTTCAACGAAGGCTGCCTGATGGGCAAGTTCGACTTCGGCGAAGGCGGCTCGCAGCTCTACATCCCGCAAGGCGGCAAGAAATATGCCGTGGTGCCCACCCAGTGCCAAGGCGAGCTCCCGCTGAGCTTCAAGGCCGCCCAAAACGGCACCTTCACCCTGGAGTTTGACCTCAACGAGGCCGAGATAGGCTACCTCCACCTTATTGATAATAAGACAGGTGCCGAAGTCGACCTGATGGAAATGCCCACCTATACCTTCGACGCCACCACGGACGACTACGCCGCCCGCTTCCGCCTGCTGTTTGAAGCCAATGGCGCCATGGGCAACGACAACTTCGCCTACTACGACGGCAGCACTTGGGTGGTGACGGGATGCCATGACAACGCCACCTTGCAAGTCGTCGACGTGATGGGCCGCGTACTCAGCAGCCAGACCGTCAACGGCAGCGCCGAGCTCAACATCAACCAAGCACAGGGCGTATATGTCCTGCGCTTGATCAACGGAAACGAAATCAAATCACAAAAGATAGTCGTCAGATGACGCAACCAAAAGAACAACCAATCAACAGAATATAAAACAA
>Ga0310691_10006052_pt1 | contig 13020 bp, 17 predicted proteins | sample 176DNAGHGlowgp2_FD_203887 | JGI IMG/M metagenome (GOLD analysis project Ga0310691, IMG submission 203887) | Sheep rumen microbial communities from Palmerston North, Manawatu-Wanganui, New Zealand - 1766 DNA GHGlow gp2 (v2) (version 2) | ecosystem: Host-associated > Mammals > Digestive system >... | reverse complement strand
GAAATCAAACGTTGAGACAATACATTTCGAGGGGGGTAGTTTTTCCAACACTTTAGAATAGTGTATCATGGAACAGGGCCACGCAGGAACGGGAGAAAGCCACGACTATACGAATTTACAACTTAAACAAAAATAAAATTATGCCAAAGCGAAATATCGTACAAATACAACTGCCAGCCGAGAAACCTGACTGCTGTGCGACGTGTCCGCTGGTCGGACTCGTGCCGAAGCACTTGCGCCAACATCGCAGCAAAGAGACGTGTGTTTGCCTGGGAACAATGGAGGCACTCACATCACGCGGCATCAATGTGCGAGCAAGTCAGCGCGACAGCAATCATCCCCTCCGACGGCCATGTGACAACCGATGGAACGCATGGATGGAGTTGCCAGGTCGCAAGCTCGGAATCTCGAATATCTCGTACATCCAGTGCAGAATACCCTATGAGCAGGGACAACAACTACAAATAAAATTTCATAAATAGGAACTATGACAGAGAAGAAAGAATGGAAGCGACCGCAAGACGTGGTGACCTTCCGCACAAGTAACCCAAAGGAAATGCTCGGCAAGTATTTGCCGAAGAATGCAGTGAAAACATGGACTGAGGACTTCCTCGACAAAGACACGGGCGACGTGGTAAGCATCGAGCGCAGTCAGATAGTGGTTAAGTGCGGCTACATCTCGCAGGAGAAGTTGGCAGAGATTCAGTTTGCTATCCAGGCTGGCGACATCGCCGACGTGGAAGTGAGCGAGGACGATGTGCGCGACATGCAACTCTACACACCAGCCTATCACACGAACTTCATGGTGGAGATACCAATCTTTTCGGCTGGCACTATCACCAAAAACCATTTCGCCGTGCAAGCTCAGACTATCCCGCAGGCTATCCAGATAGCCGCTGAGTTCGGGCAGATGTACAGAGGCTTCAATGGTTTCATTCGTGCAACGCGAGTGGTGACGATTGACGCGAACATCGTGCCCGACGACCACGCTTGCATACCCGAAGCCGACCGCAAGCCAGCCGATGAGCGCAAGGACTATTTCAAGGTGCAAGTGCGCACGGAGTGGTTAGAAGATGACAAACTGAAGAAGTCAGACAGCCATTACATTATCGCAGCCAAAGATGTAGGTCAGGCGAAAGAACGTATTGCCCTGCTGCTTGACATCATGAAGGCTGAGCGAGAGAAGGACGGTGTGAAGGATGAACCACACACCACGCGAACCATCCGCAAGGCAATTCCCTTCAACGTGGATTGCATCGTACCCAAGGAATTCAGCGTTATGTTCCACGAAGAGCCTACGAAGATGTAGGCCTTCACTTTTTACTTAAACAACTATGGCAAAAGCACAAACCTACATTAAGGACATCCGGGCACAGGTGAGAGCAGACCACGGCGGGAAGGTGCCCGACCACTTAAACCTCACCATCCGCAACTATGCGGCGGCCCTGGAACTTCGTGATAAGTACCGCGACGAGATACTGGCCGACGGGGTGAGCATTATCGAGACCGGCTCAATGGGCCAGTCAGTCAGACGGCAGCACCCCCTGTGCGGTCTGCTCTACCAGCAGGAACTGCTGTGTCTGAACTACGCAAAGGCTCTCGGAGGTACGGCGGCAAAGGCAGCAGCGAAACCCGAAGACGCGGGAACGCAAAAAGCAACATCGAGCCTTGACGAATTCATCGAAGGAATGAGAGGATAGAGACATGGAAAAGCAACAACAAACAATGGAAGAGTATCTGCTCTCGCAGTTAGATACACCCGTCGTGCTGAAAGACGGCACGACAATGCAGAAACCAGACGGCACACCGATGACCAAACAGGAGGCCATCGCCACGAACATCCTGAACCTCGCCATGAAGGGTGACGTGAAGGCAGCACAGTACATCCAGAACATTCAAGCAAGGGCTACAATGCCTTCTGTACTCGTGGTGTGAGCGGCTGGCTACCCTCAACGGAGCGACACTGGCGCATGGCTCAGCGTATCAGCGGACTTGATAAACCGAATATGTTTGTCTACGGTGGCGGCGATGATGTGATAGAGTGGTGCAAGGCGCACGATGTTGTGCATGTGAAGGAATATATGAACAGACGAAGACAATAAAAACAATAAATATGATAGACGAACAAGACTATTGGAAGAATAAAGCGCAGTGCCTCTCGGATATTCGGGAGGCACTGCCTCGTTATACTGAAAGGCTGAACGAGTGCGATGAGCGACTGATGCAATACATCGAGGATGCTATCAGCAACAACGCTTCACACTCAAATTTCTATGAGCTTTTAGGCATCCGCAAGGAGTTGAGACTGATGGATAGTTATGCTCTCGACATTCCCAGGGTGCAGCGCACACTCAGAGCCATCGAAGGTAAATGGGAGAATGGCAGACACATAAAGGGCGGGCTGAAATTCTCTACACCTCGCGGAGCCATGCACGTCAGGCTCATGCCGTTCCAGACGTGGCTCATCTGGTGCATCTATGCCTACAAGGTAGATGTCAGTATGGAGCGCGAATACCACGAGGGCGACATGCTGCTGCCTACGGAATGGGTAAAGGATGGTGAGGTGTGGGACACACGAAGACTGCGACAAGAGGCTCATTGGTTCCTGACGCGAAAGAGCGGAAAGACGGAGCTGGGCGCGGCGGTCGATTTCGTGGAGGTGTGCTTTCTCGGCGATGTGAACGGCCAGGCATTGATTTGCACGAACAGCGCAGAGCAGAGCCGCATAGCGTTCAAGGCCATCAAGGAGTTTGCCATGCAAGTAGACCCGACGTGCACGAACCGCATGGGCGGGCGTTACTTTCGTATCACTCGCAACGAAATGAACTGGCAACCAGGCAACCGCATGAAGGGTGAAATCAAGTGCATGGCTGCAGGTAAGACCCCGAAAGACGGTCTCTACGCTTCGGTGGTTCACGCTGACGAGCACGGACAAGCGGGATATGTGAATAATCGTAGTGATATGCAAGCAGCAGTTGACACCTGCTTCGGTTCAACTGGTCCACGTCGTGAGAAACTGCTGTTGCACACCACCACCGCCGGACGCATTCAGAACGGCCCCTATAAGCAGAAATTGGAACAGGTGGAAGCATCGTTGGAGAAAGAAATGAACTATCCGCTGGGAGAGTCACACCGCACCGAGGAAGACGTGTGGACGGCATTCCTCTTGCAACTCGACAAGCCGGAGATAACCGACGACCTGACAAAGTTGGATGACCCCGAACTTTTTAAAAAATGCAACCGCAGCATCGGCACCACCGTGCAACCGACATATTATAGAGAGCGACTGCATGAAGCGGCAACGGGACCGCAAGACACCAAACAGGAGGTCTTAACGAAAGACATGAACATTTGGCAGACTGGCCGCGTACAGGAATGGATAAAGCCCGACGAGGTGCGCCCGTTGCAAACAGACCTCCGCGTGGACGATTGCACGGCACAAGGCGGTTGGGTGACGTTTGGGGGATGTGATTTCTCGCAGGGTGATGACCTTCACACCGTAGCATGGCTTTCTGCCCGTCGGCACCAGTCGGGGCGTGGCACACAGTTCCATGCCGATTGTGACTGTTGGATAAAACAAGATACGCTTGAACGCTCGGCCATCCGTGCGCTCTACGAGGAATGGATTGAGCGCGGCTGGTTGCATGTTTCGCCAGGTAAGGTGTTCCAGCCATCGCTGTTTATTGGTCGCCTTGACGAACTCATCAAGAAGGGCGTACAATTTATGTATTTCGGCTACGACAAGTATCAGAGCAAAGACCCTGTGAACTCGTTGAAGGCTTATTTCCAGTCGGTTTTGAATGTTGCTAACCCAGAGCCGTATGTTCAAGTGGTGAGCCAGCTCAACAGCGAGTTCAACGCTCCCACCGACAAGCTCTACGCGGCGATGTTCGCACCTGAGCCATTCATCACGTTCTCGGCGAATCCGTTATGGCCGTGGTGCTTCGGCAATGCGGTGCTTGAGATTGACGGGCGCGAGAACAAGAGACCGGTCAAGCGGCAGCCTGGAGTCGATTCATGTAAAGTTGACCCCGTTCAAGCCATCATCATGGCGATTGACCTGTACGAGCGGTATGAGGGTGCGATGCATTAGCCTACCCCAAACCCTCCCAAGTAGGAGGGGAGAAAAGAAACCACGAATTAAACGAATTATTTGCAAATTTATCAAGAATTAGCAAGAATTATAAAGAATAAGGAACTATGTTAAACGAGTACAAAAACAATCAGAATGTAGAAATAAAGCCCGCATGTACGGGAATGTTGCAAAAGAGCCATCCAAAATCGTATTTCAAATTGTGCCTGACTGAAAGGCAGGCAATACTACTCTCCTATGCCTGCGACCAGTTCTCGCGGCTTATATGCGGTCAGGACTGGTCATATCGGGAACTCATGGAGGCGGCGTGGGAGAAGCGTTGTAAGGAGGCGACGGGCAAATTTATGGATAAGGAATGGGATGGCGGATGGCATAATATGAGAGCCGAAGCAGAGCAGATTTCCAAAACCATAAAGAAACGCTTTTGGGGGTTGGAAAGCAACACTATGTATGGAATCCACTACGATGATACGGCGGACATTCTGTTCGACCTCCATCAAGTGATAAGACACCAACTGTGGCTTGATAGGCCAGACAGCGAAAAGTCACATATTACGGTTGACGCATCCGAAGCCATGCAAATTGGCGATGAGCCGTTGGCAATAATAGAAAGGGAAAAGGTATGAACAACGAACAAAACGAACAGGCGCGGATTGCCGAGATTAACCTGCACATCCGCAATGGTATCGCCCAATGGTCGGACATTATGCTGTTGGCTGACGCTGATAATTGGGCGGTGAAACTCAATTACTACCTGCCTGACCTTATGAACGCCGTACTGATATACCAGCATGTCGCATCGAACATCGGAATTAAGGCAGGGCGTATTGACGAACAGAAGGCCGTTGAGTTCGGCAACAGGCTGCGACAACTCGTGATTGACATGACGGGGTATGACCCGCACGAATTTTGGAAAGGGAATACAGGTAAATACAAGTAGATGGAATACACAAAAGACAAACCAGTTAAGAACATGACTTTACAACAGTTAGTTGATAAAGCTACCATGATAGGTAGGCAAATATCATCATCGGATATACCAGTGATATATAATGGTATAAGTGACGAACTGACCAGTCTTGAACTTAGTCAGGATAATAATTGTCATTATTATGTAAATATAAGGTAACATAGTATGGAAAAGATTGAACTTATAAACAACCAAAAAAAGACAAAAGAAAACGAACAGGAAAAGGCACAAATAGACCTTATTCCCGAAGAGAGATTGCAAGAGATAATCAACATTCTCCTTCCCTACGGATACAGTTACCACAAAGGGAGATACACAGGCGTTTCACCTTACATCGGTGAATCAACGAACGTCATCTCCATCGTTGCTAACGACCCACAAGGATGGGGTAGCGTGTTTTCCATCTGTATGGATAGTTTCAATGAAGAAGAAGATGAGGACAACAGCCTCGGTTTCTATATGGGAATTATGAAGGTGATAGCGCCCGAACTATACAGCAATGATGAAACATTCAAGGGCGACATGAATGTCCTCGACTTTAATTGGGCAGATGACCGTGAACAAGACAACTCCTTCCCCGTAGTCGTGAAACTTAAAAAGTAACCCCGATAACAAACGAATTATGACAAAGAATATCTTAGACACGCCCGTAGAGGAACTACCGATTAAGGCAGAAGGTATGCGCAATTTGAGAGAAAAAGGTTTTGACACACTACGCGATGTTATACAACTTAGCGAACGAGGCCTTCGCAAGTTTCGCGGAATAGGCAATTCGACAATAGCGAGATTAGAGGTCTACTTGGAAAAACACGGCCTGTCGTGGGGAACGATAGACAACGCGCTTTATTTTGCCAAACCTGCCCCCCCACCCGAACCAACGGCAACCCCTGACAACGACCTATGGGAACACCGACGCTACGAGCTGGCGAAGGCCGCGCTGATTGGATTATCAGGCAAGGCGATGCCGATAGAGATGGCGGCGGTCGAGGCTGTCGTGTACGCCGATGCTGTTATTAAGGAGTTGAGACATGAAACTTGAACCATTCCCTGGGCGGCTCGAAAAGAAGAAGATAGAGCAGCCTTACGTCACGAAAACGGGACTGACGAGCATGATGCGGACAACACGGTATGTATTAACCAATGAGCAGGCCGAGTGGCTGCGGAGGTTCTACCCTGATATAGAAAACCCCAGTCTGATGAAGGTATCAGGCATGACGCATGCCACGTTGCACCGGTTCGCCCGTGAGCTGGGTCTTACGAAGAGTGAGCGAGGTATTCGACGAATAAAGAAACGGCAGGCGGCGCACATCAAGCGCGTGTGCGAGCGTAACGGCTACTACGACAGCCTGCGCGGACATCTGCCATCGGCTGAGTGTCGGGCGGGAACAGCTCGAATGTGGCAGGAGATACGCGAGGGTAAGCGTGAGCACCCGATTTTGAAGTTAAAGAAAGAAAACCCACGACGCTATAATCAGCGAAAGAAGAGAATAGCAGCGACGCGGCGGGAGCTTATACGCAAGGAACGGATGCGGCTGGCCTATGGCCTTGAACGTAAGACACGCCTGACTATCGTCGTGGGGTGTCGATATACACGAAGTCAGACCGCACACCGGCACAACGCGATGAAGCGCGGCTACTTCTATATGGAAGACTGTTCGGAGGTGAGCGGTGAACGGTATAATATCTACTACGACCACAACACCCGCCGTTCGGCCTTGTTTGAGAAAAACCTAATTAAAGACGGATTCAAGATTATAGAATGGGAAGACGATACATGATGATGATGGCTGCCATCGTATTGTTGGCAGGCTGTAAGACGAAGGAACGTATTGTGACCGTTGAGCGTGTACGCACGGACACCACCTATATAACCCGACATCACCGCGACTCGGTGTGGCTACACGACAGCATCTACATGAAGGAGTGGCTGGCAGGCGATACGGTGTACCAGCTCCGCGACCGTTGGCACACGCAATACGTTGAGCGCGTTAGACTGGACACCACTTACGTCAGCAAGACCGATAGTATTCCGGTTCCGTATCCCGTCGAGAAGATTGTGAAGGTAGACAAGCCGCTCACATGGTGGCAACGGCTGCGCATGATGATAGGCGGTATTGTGCTCGTCGGCTTGGCGGTCATCGCAACACTCAAACTCGTAAGCAATAAATTTTTATAGCTGTCATACTTTGGTGTGCCCCGATTCGGTCTTTTTGGCTGTTTCGGGGCTTTTTTATGCCCGTTTTACTTAAAATGTGTTAAATATTGCACATTTTAATGTGTAAAGTATTGCACAATAAAATAAAATGCTTATCTTTGCAACAGATAAAAAACAATAACAATTTAGAAACCGGCGGCAACGGGAAACAGCGGCACAACGATTATGAAGTTTTTTCAAGTTTTAATCACAAACAAGTTCGAAAACACTTTCGACCGTCAGTACACCCACGTTTACAACTACGCATCACTGGCCGAAGCCATGAAGACACTCCGCATCTATGAAGATAAGGATGCTGTGGATGGATTTACCTACAAAGACAAAATCACAGGGAAAGAAATGGCTCAGTATCATCTTAGCTACGAGGAAAACGGCGGTGCCGTTTTGGAACTTCGCCACGAGCACTTCGGTTATCCTAAAGACTGCTCAGTCTATCAAGTAATCTGTCAAGAGGCAGTATATGTAAAGGAAATCAACCTCTAATCAAACCCACAGGGGAGGGGCAACCCTCCCTATCAAACAAAAAACAAAATTACAAACAATTAGAACAGGGCGGCAACCTATAAGCGGCGTTGATATTATGAAAACTATCACAATTCAGCAGGTTATCAATGAAATTAAGAACAGCGAGTCGGGCATCATGTCAATCGTTCTCACCGACTCCAGTCGTTATGCAAAGAACTCCAACGGTTCGCTCACCTATGCCGGAACTCTCTTCACAAAGAAATGTGTTAACAGTCAGCCTGGCGACGAGGTCATCATGACCGGCAACAAGCAGACGAACCTTAGCGAGGTCGAGCGCGTTCTGACCTCTCTCATGGGTAAGGGTGAGGTGCAGGTGCGCCTGATGAACGGCACATGGTTGACGGGTGAGGTCGTAGAAGAGCCGGAATTCGACGCAGCTCCGCGCGAGTTTAGTGTCGTCGCTGGCGAGAAGAACAGCGTATTCGTTTGGTCGTCGGCCTATAATAAGTCCTTCTTCAATATGCCGGAAGTAACCGACGACATGATTGTAGTCATCACGAATGCCCACACCCCCACCGTCGTTATCTTCGACGCTTCGGGCATGACGGAAGAAGAGAAAGTGACCGTCGTCAAGCGTCATTGTTCTAACATTACGCGCGGCTGCAACTATCGCTATGAGATAGTTAAGAAGATTGGTAACACCTATTTCTGTAACTGATATGATAAGGAACGAACAGGAACGGCAGCGGATTGGGGCGCGGATTGCAGAGCTCCGCAACGCGCGAGGAATATCACAGGCACGGCTGGCAGTCATCACCGGCCTTCAGCGTTCGCACATCGTGAGAATAGAGCAAGGAGCCTACGGAGTGACTATCGACGTGCTGGCAGCTATCGCAGAGGCACTCGGTTGCTCAGTCGATTTTGTTGAAAACAAACATATCGTTTATGACCCGTAAACCTATCGTTTACGAGTGATAAACGGCACGTTTACAACCGAGGAACGAGTGAAGAGTCTTGTGACTTTCCACCCGTTTTTTTTCAGTAAACCTCATTCCCAAAAATTGCGAGTTGTGGAAAAATCGACAATAATGGAATTAACAAGTGAGACAATTATCAGCTTTGTCACGCTGTTATTAGGCGGCGGTGGCATCGGTGCCATCCTGACGTGGCGGTACCAGCGTAAGAAGGCGAAGGCGGAGGCAGAACAGGCAGAAGCCGAGGCAAAACAAAAAGAGGCGGAGGCGGAAAAGGCTAAGTTCGAGGCCATTCAATCGGCGGCTACTGCAACCAAGGAGATACAGGACAGCTATCAACAGCTGTTGGCCGACATGAAGACCGACCGAGAGGAACAGAAGGCGTACATCAATGAGTTAAAAGAAGACCGACAACACCTGCGTGAAGAGCGCGATGAGCTACGAGGCCGGCAGGACAAACTCGAAGAAATCGTGCGCGGCCTTCAGTTCGACGTTGCAAACAACAAGCGGATGATGGAGATTATGCGCCCTTTCCTCTGCGGGCGAGAAAAGTGTCCGCACCGCGTTGTCGTAGCAGTATCAGTCGACGGGGTAGCTGAGCCAACGGAGACAGCGAAGACAAAAAAGAAAACAACAAAAAAGACCGAGACCGATGGAGACAAGAATCAGTAAGAACTTCACCCTCGAAGAACTTTTGAGCAGCGAGGTAGCTAAGAGCAGGGGCATCGCCAACATCCCCACGCACGAGGTTATTGTCAACCTGTGCGCTCTGGTGCATCATGTTTTGCAGCCGATGCGCGACGGGCTGAATGAGCCTATTGTGATAAGCAGCGGCTTCCGTTGTCCAAAGCTCAACGCCGCCGTGGGTGGTGTGAGTAACTCGCAACACCTCAAGGGCGAGGCCGCCGACCTGTTTATCAACGGCGACATGAACAAGGGCCGCCGGTGGTTCACATGGATTAAGGCCCACTGTCAGTTCGACCAGCTCATCTGGGAGCACAGCGCGAAGGGTACCTATTGGGTACACGTCAGCTACCGTGCCGATGGCAAAAACCGCAAGCAAGTCATCAATAGCCTGCTGAAGAGATGAACGACGACCAACGCAATAGCATTCGAGACATGGCAGCACGCGCCATCGAGATATTGATTGTGATACTAATAATCTGTGTCATAAATTTTATTTTGTGTTAAAAAATGAATTAGTTAAGTTTTTTGTGTTTAGGTGGTAAACCCTCGCAGAGATTGCGGGGGTTTATTGTATGGATGTAGGAATGCAAATAGACGGTTTCGTAGAGCAGCGCAAAGAGCTTGATGCCCTTCTGATGTCGAACCCCGCAATGGAGAAAAAGGTGCAGGGCTTGATTCGCAAGGTGCTCATGGCCGCACGAAAGACGGTTGCACAGGCAGCACAACAGCCAAGTGTAATGAAGACCGACCCTCGTCAGGCTTATAAAGCTGTGAAAACTGCCGTGTATCGCAGCATCCTCGGCGGATCTGTGAGTATTCTCAACAAACGTCGTGCAGGTAAAAGACTCTCCCCTCCGCCAATAGTCCATCAGTTGGAGCATCGCACCAACAGCAAGGGCAATCATCGTGGCGGCAACCGTATGCCCCGCAGCCAGCGTACCGTTGATCTGCTCACCTATGCAGGTGCCGACCGTGGGTTTATCCTCCGTTTTCTTAATGCGGGAACCAAAGGGCGTGAGTCGCACGGCGGCAACCGCGGGCAGATAGCCCCGCGAAATTTCTTTGCAAATAGCAGTCAAGCAGCCATGAACAAGGCCGCCGAAGAACTGACCAAACTGATTGACGAATTGATAAAAAACGAATTGAAATAACATGGCAGACGTAATCACCAGACTAAAGCTCGATTCGGGCGAATACGATAGCAAAATTAAACGAGCGACACAGGGCTTGTTGCAGATGGAGCAGGAATGTCGCAAGGTCGGCGGCACACTGGCCATCCTTGAGAAAGACCAAAAGCAATATGTGCAATCGCTCGGTCAGATGGAGACCGTCAGCAAGACTGCCCGTGGTAAGCTGGGTGAGTTGAAGAGTGCCTTTGTCGAGTTATCTGTGCAATACAAGCGACTCACCGACGAAGAGAAAAGAGGCGACTACGGCAAGGCCTTGTCTGCGTCGCTCGACCAGTTGAAAACCCGTATTAAGTCGGCGCAGGCAGACCTTTCAGGCGTTGAGCGCGAAATGAAGGGCTTTGACAACATTCTCGGTGAGCTCGGCAGTAAGTTTGGTGTCTCATCCGACCTCATGGGAGTGGTTACAACCGGCTCGCTCTCTATGGCCGCCGGTATCACCGCCGCAGCAGCCGCCGCAGGTGCAGCCGCGAAAGCCTTTGCCGATTACAATTCGGAATTATCGAAACAAGACCAGATTACGTCTGTCACGACTGGCCTAAAAGGTGGCGACGCTCAGAAGATGACCGACGCGGCGGCCTCTATCGCTAAGATATACGGCACCGATTTCCGTGAGGTCATAAATGCTGCCAACACGCTTATGACTCAGTTCGGGCAATCGGGCGACCAGGCCATTCAGCTCATCCGCGACGGTATGCAGGGCATGATACAGGGCGATGGCCCGAAGCTGTTGTCGATGATTCAGCAATACGCCCCGTCGTTCCGCGACGCGGGTATCTCCGCCGACCAGCTCGTGGCCATCATTCAGAACAGCGAGGGCGGTATCTTTACCGACCAGAACATGAACGCCATCGTCATGGGCATTAAGAACATCCGACTGATGACCGATGCTACGAGCCAGTCATTGAAGCAGGTAGGCATCGACGGTGATGAGATGACGCGCAAGCTCAACGACGGCAGCATGACCATCTTCCAGGCTCTGCGACAAGTGGCACAGGCCATTGATACCACTGGCAGCTCATCGCAGGCTGCCGGACAAGTCATGCAGAACGTGTTTGGTCGTCAGGGTGCTATGGCTGGTACGAAGCTCGGAGAGGCCATCGCTAATCTCAACACCAACCTCGAAGAGACAAAGACTCAGACGGGTGGGTTAGGAGAGAGCCTCGCCAATCTGGAACGGGCACAGGAGAGCTTGAACAACGCTATGCGTGATACCTTCGGCATGGATGGTTGGGAAGAGATGAGCAATACCATCAAGAGTGAGCTACTGACCGCGTTGGCCGACACAATTAAGGGCGCACAGGATGTTGGTCGTGCTATTGCTGCCATCTCTAACGATGTGGAAACTGTAATATCACCCGTCACATCGCTGACAAAGAAGATTATTGATTTTGGCGACTTCGGCGTTTCCGCCGCCACTGCTATCTCGGTAGCTTTCAGTGGGCTGTTGGGTCCGTTGGGGAGCGTGTTGAATCTACTCCGTTCTATTGGTGGCTCGGCTGGTGGTGCCTATGATAAGGCTCTCGACGCCTACGAGAAACAACAACAGCAAGCAGCCGATAGGCAACAATTCACGATTACCCCGCCGCCTGGTTATAAGCCGCCGAAGAGTGGCAACGGAAGTGTTTTCACGTCTAAGCCGACAGGTGGCAACCGTCGCACAGGTCGCACGGGTAGCAAAACCACACCGCCGCCTACACCTGATGAGCTGGCCAGCAAGGAGGTTGAACAGGCTAAAGAGCGGTATCGTCAAGAGGTCGTTAAGGCTACACAGAACTATGCCAACGGCATGGCTACCGAGGAGGAATATCAGAAGAAAATCAATGATGTTCTTAAGCAACTCTACGATGCCTACAACACCATCTATGCTAAGTATGGTCGTGGTACTGAGGCCGAGAACATGGAACTGCTGGCAGGGCAGATTCGGGAAAATAACAAGCCGAGAATGAGCGACGTGTCGCTTGACGGTATTTATTATTACACGCTGCCTGTTAAACTCGGTATCGACGAGAAAGAGATGGAAGCCTTCGGCAATCAAATTGAAAAGTATTTCAAAGATAATCCACTTCCATATTTTGACGATAAGCGGGCCAACAATAAGTTGTTACGCGCGAACAAAGACGGGAAATATGAAGTGAAGGCCAACGAACTGCTCGGCAGCATGGCGGGCGGTATGCAACAGATTGTCGGTGGTATTGAACAGCTCGGAATAGACATCCCTGCCGAGATTGAAGGTGTCATCGGAGGTATGCAAGCCATCAGTTCTATTTTGACGGGTATTGCGACAACGGTACTGGCTATTGAGGCAATATCAGGTGCAGATGCTTTGATTCCGTTCGCTCATGGAGGTATTGCTAAGGCAGCTGGCGGATTCGTCGTTCCTGGTAACTATCTGAGCGGCGACAAAATACCCGTAGCAGTGAATTCGG
>Ga0310691_10006050_pt1 | contig 13021 bp, 8 predicted proteins | sample 176DNAGHGlowgp2_FD_203887 | JGI IMG/M metagenome (GOLD analysis project Ga0310691, IMG submission 203887) | Sheep rumen microbial communities from Palmerston North, Manawatu-Wanganui, New Zealand - 1766 DNA GHGlow gp2 (v2) (version 2) | ecosystem: Host-associated > Mammals > Digestive system >... | reverse complement strand
AATGAACTCTTGATTTGAATTCTTCGTCAATCATAGTTTTTGGGATAATAACTGACATGAATTTCTCTCTGATTTTGCTTACATACTCCTCTACTCCTTTGATAAGTTCGTTTTGTTCTTTTTGAACAGCTAATTGGTCTTTGATATACTCTCTAAGTTGTTTCTCATCTTTTACTTCGCTCTGTTTTCAGAATAATTTTTCAATAGTTTCTGGAGTAAATTCTGGAAGAACTTGTTTTTTTACATCTGAAATTGTAACTTTAAGAGTTTCAGGTTTATTTTCTTTATCTTTTACTTGGAGAACGATAGGTAATTTCTTTTCATCATATTTTATATCGATTACTTCTCCTTTTTTCTTTCCAACGAAAGTTTTCTCCCAGAAAGGATCTTCATTAAATTCTGGCTCTCCGATATAGCTAGTTCATTTCTCCAAAGTTTCTCATTTTTTATCAACGAAATTTAATGCGATTTTTGAAACTGTATCTTTTTCTAATTTATCAGTATCTTGATAGTCAGCATAATTTTTCTTTAAATTATGAAGAGCTTCTTCTATCTCTTTTTCTTCTACTTTTGTAGAAATAGGTTTGATTGATTCTTTTTTCCAATCGTCTTTTTTAATTTCCACTTCTGGATAAACATCCAAGAAAATTGTTACAGTAGTCTGATCATCTTTTTTATTCTGATTGTATCCATAAGGTTCTCCTATAAATTTAATGTCAGAATTTTCTGCTAAAATGTGCTGTAAAGCATGATTGATAATATGCTCAGTCACAGCCATTTCAAAATATTGAGGATCTACATTCTTTTCAACTATATCTAGAGGTACATGTCCTTTTCTGTATCCAGGTTTTTCCATATCTTTTTGGAAAGTAAGAAGAACATGCTGTTTTTCTTTTGATTGATCTTCTGGAGTAAAGATAATTTCTACTTCATAATTAGAAGCTTTTCATTTTTTTAATGTGTGTTTCATTAATTTATTTACTGAAAAATAAAATACTTAAACTTTAATATTTATGATAGATAAACGGTCAAGAAATTCAAGTTGTATTTTGGACTACCGAGAAATTTTTGGGAGTTGAATTTTTATCTAACTCTCCATCTTCATTAATAGTTCAATGGTTTCTTCTAGTGCTTTATTTTTCATCCAGATTTTTTGTGAATCTGTGAGTACTTCTCAAAGTTCTGCTAAAATATTATTCTGTTGATAATGAGTTGGCAATAATTCTATTAATTCATTGACTAATTCTTTTATATCTTTTCAAGTTCTTTCCACTATAATTTCATCGTTTATTGGGAATTTGTTTTTTAGAAAGAAATTTACATCATATAAATCCCTGTTTTTAAATCTTTCATACAATGCTACGAGTTTATTTGCAAAAATAGATTCTGGAGCCATACAGCGAATTTTTATCCCATCAAAATCTTGAAAATTATATGTATTCGAATTCCGAATTCTTTTATTTAGTTCCACTTTTATATTCATACTCCTTTCATCATAACGAAAAATCCATCTATGCAACGTTTTTCATAAAGTTTCATTTTTGATATCTCATAATTGATACAGAATTTTTCTTACAATTTCTATAATCTTTTCTTCATATTCTAAATCCAAAATATCTATATCAATGTCTGTAGAAAATCTATCTAATCCATAGCAGAAATAAGTTAAAGTTCATCATTTGAAACATAAAAAATCTGAGATTTCACTACAAAAAATTCCGTTTAATATTTTTTTCATATTCTGTTCGTGAATCTGTTTATCAAACATTTTTTATAATTCCTGATTAATTAAATCTAATACCTTTTTTTGAGTAGTTTTAGGATAGAGAGGTAAAAGCTTCTCTAATCTAATCTGACTTCCTTGTGATTGAAAATATTGTGGATTATCAAATTGAGCTTGAGGTCGCAAATAAACTAAATCACAGAATGCTCTTTCTGGCATTGCTTTACGATATCCTGGAAATTCCTGTATAAAAGCAGAATTTTCATACAATTCCTTTTTCATCACTCTTGCTGTGTAATTTTGTCCATTAAAGAAGATATCTGCATTTTTATGCCAAATACATTGAACAGTGTTTCCATAATACTGAAATAATACTCCAGCCTGAAAAAGCACAGGCTCTAATGAAATATATCCACCAGGGAATAGTTTACCAGCCAACTCGTTCATATCATAGACTGGCAAAGTTCGTACTCCTCTTTGTGGATTTAACAGGTCCCCTGCAATTTTAGCTCTATAAAGTAATTTTTCTAGTGCAGATGGAGACAATTCTGATAAAATTGTTCTGATTTCATCAGTTGTGAACACTGTTTTTTTTGTAATTATTAATTGTCTCAAATATTTCATTTCTATATTTTATCTATATAAACCGGACATATATGTCCAGTATATAGATTTAAAATTAAAATGCAAATTTTTGATGACTTTTTCAATATAAGAAAATCTGATTTATTATCAAATGATTTTTTGACAAAATAATAAATACTATTTCAATAATCCTTTCAAATTCTGAATATGAACTTTGATTTCACCATCAGATTTTTCTATATCTTCAAGAATTTCTCTAGGTTCTCTCAAAACTTCTTCTTTATTCTTATTTGGATTTTTAGCTGATAAGTCATAATCTTTGATATCTTCAACTTTTACAATCCATGAATTTTCTCAGATTTCTCTAGATTTATAACAATCAATCATTCATTGTAATTCATCAAAAGTGATCGGTTTATTTTTCGTGAGTTTACGACCTAAATCTACTTCATAATAATAGATTTCTTCAGTTGGTTTAGTTTTTTCAAAAAAGATAACATTAGTTTTTACTCATGCATATGGTAAAAATATTCATGAAGGTAAACTAACAATCGTATGGAGATTATAATTTTCCAAAAGTTCTCTTTTTACTCACTGAAAAGCATTTGAAGTATTGAATAACACTCATTCTGGAACGATAATCACTGCCCTACCTCATGACTTTAGCTTTTTCATAAAATGTTCAAGGAATAATATTTCAGTAGCATTTGATTTTATCGGAAAGTTGGCTTGGATTTCTTCTTTTTCTTTTCATCAGAATGGTGGATTTGCGAGAATGATATTGAATCCATCTTTCTCTGTAAAATCTCTAATATTATCAATCAGAGTATTTTTCTTGTTGATATTTGGATTTTCTACTCAATGAAGAATCATATTCATCACTCACATAATGTAGGCAATAGGAGTTTTTTCATTTCACCATAAAGCATCATGATTCAACCAATTCAAATCGGCTGTCGTTTTAGCTTTTTGACGAAGATGATTATAAGCCTCAATCAAAAATCCACAAGAACCTGCAGCTCAATCGTAAATAGTTTCTCAGATTTTTGGATCTATGCATTCTACCATTGCTTTAATCACAGCTCTTGGAGTATAGAACTCTCCACTATTTCATCAATCATTTCCCATTCATTGAAGCAAATCTTCATAGACTTTTGAAAGTTCAAAAAGGTCTTCGCTAGACTGAAAATTCATTCAATCAATGATATCAATCACTTCTCTCAATGTGTTTCAGTTTTCTATTCTATTTGAAATAAAGTGAAAAATTTCTCAAATCTTATATTTCATACTATGATAATCGGTGGAATTATCACGGAATTTATCAAGATATGGAAAAAGTTTTAGATTCACGAACTCTTTCAAATCATCTCAAACCATAGCAGATAATCTATCCATTTTTCAATCTTTCTTTGGTGCTGCCCAAGTGGACCACTCATATTCTGGAGAAATAAGCTTATTATAAGTTTTCCCATTTAGAGAAGCTTCTAATTCTTGAGCCTTTTCATAATCATCAAAGAATTTTAGAAAAAGAATCCATGAAATCTGTTCGGTATATTGCATAGCTCATGAAATTCCGTCATCTCTACGGAGAATGTCTGTAATACGATTAATTTCTGCTTTCATTGTACATTGTTTTATATGTAAATAATAGGATCCAAGTATTTTTCTACTCTTTTATGAATTCATATTTTTCTATTATCTTAATTCAATATTTTTTACTATTTTTGGAAAGTGTATTCATCTATCATTTCTGTACACCCAATTTGCTGTCTATGAACCTCCCCTAACCCCTCCTTATTAAGGAGGGGAATTTTAGTGATTAGTGTCCCTCTCCTTAAAGACTGAAAGTCTTGTAAGTCCTCTCCTATCTTAGGAGAGGATTTAGGAGAGGTTGAGAAGGTGGCTGAAAGCAGGTTGAGGTTTCCTATCCCATTTCTTTCTCTCTTTCTTTGATAAAATCTTCCAAATAAGCCACAACTCCATCAAGATTCTTTTCTACTTCATCATTAGTAAATCTAATAATTTTGATTCAGAATTGTTCTTCCAAAATTTTACTCCTATCTTCATCATATTCTCATGTTTCATTATGATATCATCAATCTATCTCAATTCACAGCTTCAATTCTGCACAGTAAAAATCCAAAATAAAATTTGAAAATACTTTTTCTCTCCTAAATTTATAACCCAGAATTTGCTGATTTCTACAAACACTCCAAAATAATCATTCAGCTTTTGTCTGATTTTTTCTATGTTCTCTTGCTAATTCAGTCAATTCTCAATTATAATACTTATACATTGATTGTGAATAAATAAATTTAATGTTTCCTTCTCCTTAGTAAGGAGAAGGTGGCCATAGGCCGGTTGAGGTTAATTCATAGAACCTCCCCTAGCCCCTCCTTATTAAGGAGGGGAACTATCAACAGTAATTGTCCCTCTCCTTTTTAAGGAGGGGAATTTTAGCTTCCAGTATCCCTCTCCTTTTTAAGGAGAGGGGGTGGGGTGAGGTTCCCTACCCTATTTCTCATCTAAAAGCTTTATCCAATACACTCTTTTTCAATTCTTCTAAATTATCAAGCTGAGATTGATAGTGAGATTTTAAGGCTTTCACTTCCTTGGAGACTTGATCTAAATGTTCAACGATTTTTTCTTGCTCTGAAAGTGGTGGAACTGGAATTTCATCATAAGTTTCCAAAAATTTTGTAGTAACTCTTGGCATCCTTGCTCAGGAAATACTCTCGTTAGCAGCATTCACAAATTTATCTCTTCTCAAACACAATCCCAAATATTTAGAATTCATGTTACTTTTTGGATTCATTGGCAAAATTTCTGTAGTTGCTATTCAATCAAAATCAGCAACATAAACTTTATTTAAATATGGTCTTAATTTTCAATAAAGGACCATTCATTTTTTAAAAAACACTTTTGTACTTTTTATATTTTTTCAAATAGTTGGCGAAAAATTTATCAAGCATCAAGTATTTGTTTCTATATTTTCTAATCAAATGTAATTATAAGTTACATCTTCAAGTGGAACAATATTAGAAATTTTAAAGTCTGCAATATCTTTTAACTTCTTAATCTCCCAATCTCCTTGAAAAACTTGATTCAAGGCTGACTTCCAAAGTTCGTCCGTATTATCCAAGTTCTTCTGAATTTCTAATTTAGTCTGGTCAAGTTCAGCAAAAATCTGGTCAAGCTTAGCGACTATGGCTTTTTGAGTTTCAAGCGGTGGAAGTGGAATTTCTATATTTTTGATATAATCTTTACTAATATTTGGCTGTGCTCATCAGAAACTATCAATAATTATTTTATTTCTTATCAAGAAAAGATAATAAAAAACATATAAATTATCAAATAATCATTTTGTATTTTGAATTGAACATACTGCTTGATTTGTTGTCGCATCAATATTCAAAATTCACAATTTTCAGGCTGTTGCTCAATACATTGCCATTAACAATGTTCATTTTTTGAACAGTTTTGCTGATGAATTTTCCATTCATAATTCTGTAATAAATTCTTCATTTTCATTTATAGAAAAACTGTCATTTAATTCTCATGACTTTAACCGTGGAATATTTCATCATTCGTAATATTCCTTTTTTGACCTATTCGGTGTTCATCAAGCTTGTATTGTTGCTATTTCTCAAAGTTTTACTGTTGGTCGCATTAGTTATTAGTTTTTTCTAAAATATTTATTATCTCTTTTATCTTTTTTTCATAATATGGTCACTCTTTATCATCTGGAGAAAATCTATAATCATTTAAAATATTTATTATTTCTTTCTTATTTTGTTTTAAAATATAATCTTTAAATTCTATATTTTCATTCAAAAATTTAGATAATTCTTCAATAGATGATTTATCTTTCCTTCACAAAATATTCTTAATCTTTTCATAGATAATATGTCAAAAAATCTCTTTATCTTTTATCAATATTTTTTTATATCAATTAATAAATTCAATTTTTGATTTTATTGTATTCAAAGTTTCATTTTTCATATTATTTATAATAACATCTTTTCATTTTTTATTATTCCAAAGTGCAATAACGACTCATCTATTTTCCTCTATATCCCAAGGGTATTCTCTATAAATTCTATTTAATTGTGCTGTACTGAGTCAATTTTCCTCATCGGTTCTCATTATCATGCATTCTATAACATCTTTCATCCTTTGATCTAAAATAGTATCAGAGAAGCTCTCCCACTCATTAGCTTTTTTATAATAAACATAATCATAAAAAATTTTAATAATTTTTTCTTTTTGAATATCATATGATGCATATATATTTATCAATATATTTTTTATATTATCATCTATTATGTTGTTTTTTAGAAAAGCAGAAGACAATAAAATATAGTTTTTCATATAATTTGTATTTGATTGTACGGTATACCATTGAGAATTATCTAATAATATTTTTATTCTTTCAGAGAACTCTCAAACTTTATTTCATAAAGATAGTATTTTTATTTTATTTATAAAATCTATATGACAATTTTCTACTCTATTAGGGATATCTGATTCTGACAATAACATATTTGGTATAAAATTTTCATATTTCTCCAAGAACTTATATATCGTTGAGTCTTCTATGTTTTCATTTTTTATTTCAAGATTTATATACTGAGAAATAAGAGCATCATCAATTAACAAATCTAGTTTTTTTTCTTCATTTTTATATTTCTTAACAATATTAATATTTTCTCCATCGTTAAATATTTTCCTTGTAAACAATTCCGAAATCCATCATTTTCACATCCTCTTAATATCTTCTACTTTTAACAATTCAACAAATCTAAAGAATATATTATCCTCAATATTCAAATCTGTTAGTATGTATTCAAAATAAGGCCTTTTTGTCCTCGTAAAAACTTTTCATAATAATTTATTATCTTGAGAAGAAAAAATATAAAAATAAATAAATCATATAATATATTTTTTATCATTAAACTTAGACTTTCATATTTGTTTAGAATACTCCTCAAATAATAATTTTGCTTGATTCTCAAGGTTATCTTTTTTAATTTTATTTTTAAAATCTTCATATTGTTGATTATCTACCAAATCACTTAATACTTTTTTATAATCTCCTATATTCAAAAAGTCTCAACGTATTTCAGATAAATGACTAATTATCTGTATTTTTCTTTCATCCAATTTTTTTAGTTGTTTAAAAATAACAAATATTATATAATCATCCCATTTTTTTTCATCACTATATTTACTGTAATCCTCATAATATTCTTTATATTTTCATGCATATGATTCAAGTTTTTTCATAAATTCTTCATAGTTTCGCTTATTCTTTAGTAAAATATCATAAAGCTCTGGTATCTCTTGCTGTATAATTAATTTCTTCACCAAAAGACACATATCAATTTTATCTGTTGAATTATTTTTTCTTTGTAATAAACACTCAGCTCATAAATTATTTAAAAATTGTTTAATTTTCCTTGGATTATCAGAAAAGACTAAAGACAAAATATAAGCAATTTCTGATATTTCATTTTCTGTTATTGAAAAAAATTTCTTCCGTTCATTTTGTAAAATTGTTTGTTCAACCAAGTTCCATAGATCATCATATCTAGGTCTTTCTAATTGGATTCACAAATTAAATATTTTTCTTAAATATTCTTTTCATTGGTCATAATTTTTGTATGATTTACAAATATTTTCGTAATCTATTGGCAATATAGATATACAATTATTCTTATTTAAAAACGTTTTTATTGTCATTAAAATTTCTTTTACTGTATCAGGCTCACATCTATCAATATTATCAAAGATAAATATTATTTTTTTATTTTTTAAGTATAAATTTTTTTCATTTTTATTTACTAAATTTACTAACTCTTGAGTATCATTATCTCATTCACTTTTTTGAATTAAAATATTGAACAATTCTTCAAATTGTTCTCCACTAAAAGTCTTTCATTCCATTATATTGTGTGTAATTTCTATCTTTGGAATGAATTCTCTAAGATAATCATATATTTTTCAAATTAACTGCACAAGTGCCGATAATGATGCAATTAATCCCCCTGATATTATAACTTCAAATAATATATGAGATTTTTGATACAACCATAGTAACAAAACAATCAGAAAAGAAATCACTAGAGATGATCCAATAAACCATAATCGATTCCAATTAGTTCTAAGTCGTTTAAAAAACTCTTTTATTAAACTAAAATTAGGTCATGCCTTCTTGATTATTTCTTGTCTATCATGGTAAATAATATTTTTAACTTCTCACAGTACTTTAGAGTCATATTTTTTCGCTATTTCTAACAAAATAGATCTTCTTAAATCATCGTTACTATATTTCCAACAATCAAAACCTATGACTACAAACTCATTGCTGCACTCTTTTTCAATTTTATCTTCTAATGTTTTTATAATAGAACTCTTACCACTTCACCATCATCAATACAATCCTATATTAAATCATTTTTCTAATTCTGTGTCTGACAAATTAGTTATTATACTAAAAAGTTGATCAACATATTTTTTAGTTCATAATTGATCTTTTCATTTTTCAAATAAATTTTCTAATTCCTTATCTCATATAACCCAGCTATTTCCACTCATATTTATTAATTATCAACTAAATTTTAAACAATTCCCCTTGAACATTTTTCCACATTTCCGTCAAAACTTCTGCTCATCATAATTCTTTCGTAAAATCCATAATACTCCATCTGTCCTTTGAATACAACTTTATCAAATCTCATAATTTTGACTGAACTATCTCTGTACTTCCATGCTCTGCATAATAACGAAGCAAATATTCTACAAAATTTCTCGCCGTTAAATTCTGGATAGATTCTACTGTTCATTGTCCGAGTACATGTTGAGCTCTTTCTTCTTTAGTTTTCATTTCTTCTCCAAATGAAAGGTGTGTCAAAATATCAAAAAGGTCTGAATCTGGTGCACTAAACATTCTTTTCAAAACTTCAAAATGTTCTTTATCCAATCAGATTTTTTCTAATTCATTAAGTAAATCTTCTCTTGTTTTAGGATCTGACCACAATTCTCTGAGTTGATTTTCATCTGCATAAAGTTCCGGCAATTTTCCAACCAACATTTCCAGATATTCTTTGGAACCCATCGGCTTTCCTGTTCAGTCAATATATCTCACATCTACATCTATAATTTTTAATTCTCTAGCATTATTCAGTTTTACTACCAATTTTGGTTTAATTCATTCACTCTCATCATCAGGTTTTCAACCGCTATTTTTAGTAGTTTTATTAGTCTGACTTTCTTCATCGTATCATCATTGACCTTCATCTACTTCTTCATCCATGTTTGGTCCATCCCAATCTTCATCATAAAATAATTCTGAAGCTCAAGTAAAGTCTATAATCGTGAAATAATCTTTTCCATCAAAAACTCTGGTTCATCTTCCGATTATTTGTTTGAATTCTGTTATACTTGTGATATTACGACAAAGCACGATATTTCTCACATTTCTCGCATCTACTCATGTAGTTAGCATTTGAGAAGAAGTAACGATAGTCGGAATCGTTTTATCATTATCTTGAAATCTCTCTAAATACATTCTTCAGATTTCTCATTCATTACTAGTAATTCTAACACAGTAATCATTATCTTTCACTTCTTTAAATTCATTGATTGCATCTCTCATTCCTGCCGCATGTTCTTGGTCCACACAGAAAACGATAGTTTTATCATCTTTATTGATTTGTTTTAATATTTCTTGTGCCACTAATTTTCTTCTTTCAGGTACAACAATCTCTTTATCAAAATCTTCTAATTTATAAAATTCTTTTTTTGCTTCTCATCTCACGACTGTCACATCACTATCCATCACGAGTTCATCTAAATTCGTTCTAATTCTTTTGACTTTATAAGGGCTCAAGAATCAGTCATTAATTCACTCTTTGAGAGAGTATTCATAAACTGGATTTCCAAAATATCGGTAAGTATTATTGTTATCTTGTCTTTTTGGAGTAGCTGTCATTCATAGTTGAACTGCACTACTGAAATATTTTAGAATTTCTCATCGGTTTCCGTCTTGTTTTGCTCATCATCTATGACATTCATCTATTATAACCAAATCAAAAAAATCTGGATCATATTGTTTGTAATATTCTGTGAATCAGGTTTCTTCTGCTGTTTCACTTTCAGTATCTTCATCACTTCATGAAATGATTGCCTGATATATCGCAAAGAAAACATTTCCATTTGTTGGCACTTGTCATAATGCTTTCTTGATTTCTACTCCCCTAATCCATTTACAATCTTTTTCTATTGGATTGAAGGTATTGATTGCTTGTTTTATCAAAACATTCCTATCTGCTAAGAATAGAATACGAGGTCTACGATTTGCTCATTCTTTATTCCATTTTGCTTGAAGTAATTTATATACGATTTGAAATGCTACATAAGTTTTTCAAGTTCCTGTCGCCATTGTTAGTAAAATTCTCTGTCTTCATTTCGCAATCGCACTCAAAACTCTCTGAATCGCCAAATCCTGATAATAACGAGGTCTTTTATTACTATCTTGATAATAAGGAATTCCCAAAATTTGCTGTCTTAATATGGCGGATTCATCAGTATATCTTTCATATAATTCTGAAGGAGTTGGATATTTATCTATATATTTTCAGGTTCATTCGTTCATATCTCGTTCGTAAATTTCATGCCCATTTGAAGTATAAACCCATCTCACTCCTAAACTTTTTCCATATCATTTTACTTGTTCCAATCATTCCGTTGGTGGTAAATCTTCCTTTTTCGCTTCAACTATCGCTAAATTTAGTCCATAATCTTTCAGCAAGTAATCTACATATTTTGGAGTTCATCTTTTCCCTCCTGGTAAAATTCTTCCATCAGTAAAAGAGTATTCTCTTTCTATTTGAGATTCATTTCGTCCCTGCTCATGTAATGCAGGATCTATAAGTTTAACTCTTGTATCCGATTCTGAATATCCCATAAATTATTTAACGATAAAAACATGAAATAATTATGCTTTATATTATATATAATCGCCAGTAAAAATCAAATTTTTACATTTAAAAAAGCTGAATTTCAAACAGCTCTTTGTTTTCTATTTTAACCCTTATCATCTCCACTTTATCTTTTTTGTCAAAAAAACTTGCATTTAATTCTTTTTTGAGTACAATGTAACTGTTGGAGTAAATCCCCATACGTCGATCTCCGTAAAGGTGGTCCGTCCCGATTTATCGGGATCGCGGTACGTATGGGGTTTCCTTTTAATTAAAAATTTGTTTCTCTAATATAATTTTATTCTTTATTACTGAATACAACTCTAAATCTCATTTTTCATATTTTTGTTCTATTGCAAAAGAAATAGTATCAACCACTTCCAGTCATTTTATCTGATTTGGAGTTGAGATTTTAAATTCAAACTTGAATAATTCATATTTTTTTGATTTCAAGTATTCGATAAAATTAGTATTTAATTGTTTATTAGTTTCTCTGCGTGAAGCTATGAATGTATGAGTTTCTCCACTATTTAATAATCATCTTTTTTGACATATTTCCAATAATTCTCATACCATATAATTATAAAACCTATGTATATTGTTTCTGAATTTCTCTGGAATATTTTCTTTTTTTACAAAAAGAGCTACTGAAAAGACATCTCTACGAGAAGTCAGATCCAAAACTCTCTTTACTACATTCTTTGATAATTTATGAGAGTGAAAAAATGTTCAGTAAATTTTCATCTTACTTCAAACTGCTCGTTTACGAACATTTTTCATTATTATTTCCATATCTTTTTCAGATTTGGAAACCAAAAAAGTTATAATAAAATATTGAGAACCTCAATTCTCAAACGCACCTAAATCTCCACTTTCATCCATATAAATATACGCCATAACCTCCTATCCATGAAATAATTATGACTTTATATTATCTTTTACTGCATATATTTCAATATTTTTTTTGACAAAAGTTTAAAATCTGATTCTATCAGAAAAAAAGCTACCCTTTCGGACAGCTTTTTATTTTATGATAATTATTAATTATTCAGATTTCTTTTCTTCAGGTTTCTCTACCACATCTTGTAATTCATAGAATTCAAGGATATCGTGTTCTTGTATTTTCTTTCCTGTCTTCACTTTCATTCCACAGTCTTCTCATTCAATTACTTCTTTTACTTGATCTTTATTTCTCTGGAGTGATAGGATTTCTCAGTTACAGATAATATCTTCTCATCTATGAACACGGAATCTAAGCTTATTTTTTACTCTTCATTCGATAACCATTCAACCGATAGTCATCTCTTTGCTTTGAGTAAAGAATATTCCAAGCACATCAAGTTTTCCAACTGTAACTTCTTGTTTTTCCACCTCAACCATTCATTGAAGTAGGTTTAGTAAGTAGTCAGTCAATTCGTATATGATATCAAATGATTTAATCTCTACTTTTTGCTGTTCTGCTTTCTTTTTTAGAATTGCATTGATTGAAACATTAAATCAGATTAACAAAGCTTTAGAAACCTGACCTAATGAAACATCAGATTCAGAGAATTGTCATACATCCGCATGAATTACTTTTATTGTAACATTCTTTGGCAATTCTAATCATTGAACAGCTTGCTGTAATGCTTCCAAACTTGATGCTCATTCAGCTTTGAGAATGAGTCTAAGTTCTGAAACTTTATTATTAGCTCATCATGCTTTAAGTTGAGCAAGGAATTCTTGAACAGCT